>Ga0247841_10006836_pt1 | contig 17304 bp, 8 predicted proteins | sample LaCruzMarch2015__2_FD_192410 | JGI IMG/M metagenome (GOLD analysis project Ga0247841, IMG submission 192410) | Freshwater microbial communities from meromictic Lake La Cruz, Castile-La Mancha, Spain - LaCruzMarch2015_18m | ecosystem: Environmental > Aquatic > Freshwater > Lake | place: Spain... | reverse complement strand
AATTCTGACAATCGTGATAGTAAATATTATAAATGGTTTGAAACAAAAACATTAAAAATCAACGTCCTACGTCTCCCTCCCCTCCAAGGGGAGGGACGGGGTGGGGTCATTCTTGACCAAATAGAATTAATTAATATTTACTGGTACGATTCCGATCAATCATTTATAAGAAAGACGAAACTATTCAAACGAAAATGCAAACTGCACGATATTTGATTTAATTGACTGAATGCCTTCGGTGTAAATTGTGCCATCTTTCTTTAAAACATCGAAGAAACCATACATGTTTTTTAATTCCATAGAAACTTTTAACCAGCGGGAATAAATACTCAAGCCAAGGCCGGCATTGACATATAGGTTGCTTGAATTAAATTTAACAGTGGATTGATCTGATTTGTTGAAGTTTTCTTTTCTATAAGATGCCAGGTCAATGGTATATTGGATGCCGGCTATCAGGTATAGCTGAATTTTTTTTGAGCGGATAAATTTGAATTTCAACTCAAGAGGAAAATGAATATATGTTGATCCAATGCTTTTGGTGGTTTCCAATTCCAATGTGTCAATTTTAATCGTGAGAGGATCCAGATAATACAGTTCAAGTTTATATGTAATTTTGTTTGCTCCAAAAACCAGTGCGGGTATGAACCTGAGGTCAAAATTCTTGTTCATTCGAAGGTTCACTGATAAACCATTTAGGAAACCAATTATAGGTAAACTCCCAATGGATAATATTCTGGCTGCATCGGGCGAAGGATATATATCTGGTAATGAAGTCGAAAGAAATATTTGCGTACTCAGATTGTCGATCGGACGAATGATCAGGAAATTGACATGGGCCCCCAGATAAAATCCAAAGTAAATGAAGCGAGCATCATGTTCTTTAGATGTGGTAATAATCTGGTTTTGAGAGTCAGTGGAAATATTTGTCAGGGTATCGTCTTTTTGTATGTTGTTTTGCATTGATATACAGCGCACTCGGTATATTGGAGCCTTGTATTCAGTTTCAATCCGGGCTGATTGTTTGTATTTATACCGGGGCGTGATCGAGAAGGCCTGCCCGGGAGAAATCTCTGAAAATATCCAAAAGCCTGGCAGTTGAGAATCGGACTTTCTCCCAGGTCTAGACGATCGCTTTGAAGTTATCATCAGACTGTCCATAAAGTTTTTCTGGGCCCTGTTGATTTTTTTATCATTTACCCTTTCATCTATTAAAAAATCAAACATATAGGTCCAATCAGATAAATCCGGAATGCGAAATCCTATGGGACCAATCCCCCTTGGATCTGTAACGGCATACCAGTTATAGAGTTTGCTTATTTGGATGCCTTTTTTGTATCGGTACAATGAATAGCACCATGCCCCCGTTGTGAGTTTTTCCCATGCCCTGGGATCCTGAACCTGTGGTATGGGGTCACCATTGCTGTAGGATTCGACATCAAGGTTATATTTCATCCACGTCTGTTTGCCGATTTGTACCGTTTCATTTTTTTTAATTTCATTGTTTTTCGGGGGCTCATTTACACTATAAGAATAGGGCAAACATGAATCCCCGGAGCAGATTAGTCTGACGCCAAGTCCTTCGGTTTTAATATATTTCCGTCGGAATATCTTACCACTTTTACATTCAATAGTACGGCCCCATGCTTGAAAGTTTATGGACCGCTGAGAGGCTGACCAAAAAGTTGACATTGTACAAAGGTTATAGAATATCCCAAAATCACTGCGTATCCCATTGGGGAGCGCTGTGAATCCGCTTTTATTCGTGGCGTCTTCTTTTGATTTTTCCCAAAACATTGTTCCTGTCTCTTTCAGTTTCCCACCAGCCACTTTTTCGCCACCTAAAAAATCAATAAGGATAGCCCAATCTCCATCGGTCGGAATATGCCAGCCTTCGGGAGCAAGTCCCCTGGGGTCGTTTACAGCATACCAGTTATAGAGTTTTCCAAAAACTGGGCCGTTTTCATCATCATTTGAGTAATAGCACCATGCGCCTGTTGTTAGCTTTTTCCATTCTCTGGCATTTTGTACCTGCGGTATGGTGTCTCCATTGCGATAACAGTTCACATCCAGGTTTTTCGCCATCCATATCTGGTCGCCAATTTTTACAGTCTGAATGGTATTCTGATAGTTATTGGCTGTATCCTGAGCATGATTTTGGGCAAATAGGGCCGTGAAGTTAAAAATCAGGAATCCGCAGAAAAATACCAGAACTTTCATGGGTCAATATTTATTTGTTACAAATAGGGCACATACAATATGCTTTGAAGTCCAAGTGGAACGAGTAATATGTCCATATTTTCGATTTTGCTTTTCAGCCCTGTTTGGATTTGAATCAACATAATTGTGTTTTATACCGGGAAGGGCGTAAACATCCCGTATTTATTAACCTTACAACAGGAAAACGAACTACCATTCCCCGTCATACTGAGATTGACGATGATTTTTGTAAAGACATCTGCAAGCAACTTGGAATCCCTCCGATAAATTAAATACCCACATGACTTTGCTGAAAATCTATTTAAAGGAAATTAGCAATTTTATATTTTACAAATACCTCGTATTAAACAGGCTGTTCAGTTTCACCTTTGGCCTGATCGTGTAACAATATCCAATAAACAGCTCAACGCTTCCATTGGATACTTTCGACAGATAGCTTGTGGTAATATCGTATGAAGCACCGATGCGGAAGCCTTTCAGGTTAATCCCCGCCAGCACAGCTACGGCATCCTGATAGCGATAGGAAGCCCCAGCCCAGAACAGGTTGTTATATTCCATACGGGCTGTGAGGTCGAACTGAACGTTGACCAGGTTTGACTTAACCAGCAGGGATGGAATGATGTACAATGCTTTTTTTTGTTTCCCTGTCAGTTTGATGTAGTACCCTGCAGTCAAATAGAAGTTCCGCTGCTGCCCGTAACTTACGTTACCTACATCTGTTGAGGCCTCCAGCAGATTGGTGGATGAAATACCCGCATAGATCTTATTAATCTGCTGATATAGTATCCCAAAGTCAAAATCAGGGATGATGATCCCCGACTCCTTCTGATTGATTTTCAACAGCGGGTCGGCGGGTTGTTCAATGATCATTTTGTTAAATTCAATAGATTTATTTGTAAGCGAAACGCCTATTCCAATTCCTAAACTTTTTGATTCGTCCTTGAAGACGAACCGGTAGGCATAATTAAGTTTAACACCCAGGGTTTGTTCAAACCCGGTTTTGTCGTACACCACATTCAACCCAAGGCCGCTGCTGATGGCGTATATGGGCGCATGTATATTGAAAACTCCCGAAATTGGCGAAACTTTGTTTCCATTCACGTCGGCCAGCCCCATCCATTGCTGCCGCCCATAAACATTGGCACAAATGGCCTCCTGCGAACCTGCAAAGGCAGGATTGTAGAGCGTTCCATCCAGGAAATACTGGGTTAGCTGCACCTGACTGAAGACCGGAAAGGTTAGCAGGAAGAAGCTTACGCTGAGAAAATATAGTTTTTTCATGTGGCATTTTTTTGACCTCACCCCCTGACCCCTCTCCTCAAGGAGAGGGGGGAAGCGGGGTGATCATTATTTGATTTTTTTTTCGATGCGAAGTTTTTTTTACCTCACCTCTTGACCGCTCTCCTTGGAGGAGAGGGGGGAAGCGGAGTGATCATTGTTTGATTTTTTTTCGATGCGAAGTTTTTTTAACCTCACCCCATGATCCCTCTCCTCAAGGAGAGGGGGGCTGGGGAGCGTGGTTATTTCATTTTATTTGAAATTCTTTCCGATTACTGAGAACTCTGTTCTGCGGTTCAGCTGATAGGCGGCTTCCCTTTTTTTCTCATCTGTAATGGATAGGATATATTCTTCGTTTAATGTTGTGCCGCGTTCGAAGGTGTAGCCATCCTTTGTCAGATTAGTTGAAAGTACCCTCGGCATGCGTTCCCCATAACCTTTTGCCACCAGCCTTGCCTTGTTGATCCCCTTTTCGGTTAAAAATGTAACCACCGTTTCGGCTCGTTTCAGCGACAATGTATCGTTGTATTCCGTCGATCCTTTCGGGTCGGTATGGGAGGCCAGTTCAATAATGATTTTCGGATTGTCGTTGAGGATCTTTACCAGCACCATGAGCGAATCGCTGTATTGTGAGGCCAGATCCCATTTGTTGAATTCATAATAGATGTCGGGAAGTACGATGGGCTTATCGGGAATGGGTTGTAACGTTAAAACGACTTTGAAGGTTGTGTCGCTCCTGAGTTTGCCAAGGGTAAATTCAGTTCGCTTTATAAAATAATTTTCTTTAGAAAATACCAGGGTGTACTGGTTTTCCTCCTTTACCTGTTCATTGGAAAGAATAAAAGCGCCCGAATCGTCGGTGGTAACTACAATCGTATCGTTTTCATCATCGATGATCCATACCGGCAGCCGCTGCAGTGGCTGTTGGGTGACTTCATCCCTCACCGATCCCTGAACAGAGATTTTCCGGGTTATTTTTTCAAATGCATAGATGTCGTCACCCCCCTTTCCGCCTGTCCTTCGGGAGGTAAAGAATCCCTTTTCCTTGTTTCCTTCAAAACTCATGGCGAAGTCGTCGGCCGGCGAATTGATGGGCCGGGGGAGGTGTTCCACTGCCGACAATCCGTTTTTTCCAAGGGTAACACGGTAGATATCCAATCCCCCAAATCCGGTGTGTCCGTTTGATGCGAAGTACAAGACCGAATCTGTGAAAAGTGAAGGGAACATCTCGTCGCCCGGTGTATTGATCACAACGCCCAGGTTTTCGGCGGGGCCAAAAGGTTTTCGTTCCGACGGACGGGTTGTTTTCCACAGGTCACGGCCCCCGCTGCCTCCGGGGCGGTTAGACGAAAATATCATGGTAAGGCCATTGGCTGCCATGGCGGGATGCCCAACGTTTCCAAGACTATCGGCATAGATCACCACCGGCTTGCCCCATCCTGCTCCCATTTTTCCTGCTTCCAGTATCTGGCAGTACTCCTTGCCATTGCGCATCTTCGGGCAGCGGGTAAAGTAAAGTTTTTTATACTGGTCATCAAGACTCCCGGCCCCTTCATTGGCTTTGGTGTTCACCAGTAATTTGTCATCGGCCGATACCGGAGCGCCCCAGGTTTCCCCTTTTTTCTTCGCAGCGATGAACAAATCAGAAAAAAATCCATCGGTCCAGTTATCCATTTCCTTTCCGGTTGATCCTTTTCGATTGGATGAAAAGATAACCGTCTTGAATTTATTATCTCCGTAAACCGCTGCAAAATCATCGTCGGGGGAATTAATCTCGCGGATATTTTTAATGAACCATCTTGAATCTGCTGCCGTATCATGCAAACTCAATTCACAGGATGTTTTTCCGGCCAGGGCCAGTGGATCGCCGGGCACTTTTGCAAGGTATTGATCGAATGCTGTAAGCGCCTCCTGATATTTCCCCTGTGCGCTGAGCGTTTTGGTATAAAAGAGATATACCAGCGGCTTTTCTTCGGCATATTTGTTTTTAACCAACTGCTGGTATTTGATTTCGGCTTTGCGCTGATTGTTGATCATCCGGAAGCAATCGGCCAGTTTAAATACTACCTCGTTTCGTTCAGGTTTTTCGCCATCGAATTTATCGAGGGCTTTGGTGTAATATTCAATGGCTGAGGTATACTGCCTGTTCTCATAAGCCTTGTTGCCCATGATTACATATTTGCCCTGGCCCCGGGAGTTGAAACAGAGGCTCACCATGGCAAGGATAAGAATTGTTGTTGTTATATTTCTCTTCATGGCCTTACTCTTTTATAAATTTTACCAGGATGACCTGTTCCGAATCGGATGCCTTGAGGATATAAAACCCGGCCTCTAAAAATGAGAGGTCAAGCTGCAAAACATCGTCAGGGGTGGTCCAGACTTTTACCGGAAGGCCCGAAGCGGCGTAAATTGCGATGGTCTTGCTGCCTCCCAGTGTCCCGCTCAAATCAAGAACAGCCTTTGTTTTAACAGGATTGGGTGTAATGTCGACCAGATCCCTGTAAAGATTCACATTTCCCTGGCGAACATACTCCTGGTTGTCGTATCCCATGGCGGTTAACAGATAATAGTAAACACCCCTGGGCGCTTTTGTTCCTGACGGCATGTTGCCATCCCACCTGCCGTTTACCGAATCAATCTTGTGGACAAACCTTCCATTGCGGTCGCTGATGTTCATTTCAAGCGAACCGATCCCCTTGGTAACCGGACCGAACGTGTCGTTATAGCCATCATCATTGGGGGTAAAGGCGTTGGGAATGATAATTTCGACAAAGATCACAACCTCGATTTTTACAGAGTCCTGCAACAGGCAGTTATTCGGAGGGCCGCTGCTGGTTCTCAGTATGAAGGTATGGGTACCCTGTTCGGCAATCGTGATGTTTGTGGCGCTATCTCTGCTGATCACAGACCCTTTGTAGTACCATTCCCGGGATGCAGCCCCGGTTCCCGGCGCTGAAAGATTAACATCCAGCGGGGCATATCCTTGCACGGGATCCGCGGCAATGCCAATGGTCATGGGGCTTTCCGTTTTTATTACAACATTGGTCAGGATTTCGCAACCCTTGTTGTCGACGATTCTTACAGGGTAGTCGCCTGTACACAAATTGCTCACCTTATCCTGTGTAATCAGTTCGTTGTTGAAATACCGCTGAATGGGCGCCTCACCTCCGGTAACAACAATATCAACCTCTCCGTTGCAACTGTTGTTGCAGGTTTCATCTTTTGATGTGAGCTGAAGTTGCAAGGGATCATACTCTTCAACTGTAATTGTTTTTGTTGTCTCATTATAGCAACCCATGTTGTTATATGCCCTAAATGTAACAGTAAATACACCAGCTTGTGGATAGAGATGAGTTGGGTTTTGAACAAAGGAAGTATCCCCGTCGCCAAAATACCATTCATAAGAGGCGATGGAGAATGGCGGTAAAACCGTAGCTGTTCCGGTTAATTTTATGCCTAAGTTCTCGCAGCTGCTCTGGTATGAAAAGTCAATTACCGGCGCCGGGTAGCTGTACCTTTGTACCGTAATCGTATCATTGTGTACGTTGTCGTCGATATTTTCGACAAGCCAGCACTTAATTGTGTAATTGCCCTGGCTGGTGATGTTGATACGCTGCTTGAACGTGTATATAATATCGTTGTAGATGGTTCCAATAATTGTATCGTAGACCACGGGTTCATTGTTGATTTTATAGGCCAGTCTGATGTCAGTAAACGGAACATCGCCGAATTGCCTGATCAAAATGGTCAGGCTATCATTTGGATTTTGAGAACATGTTAAAGTAGGATGCAGTACCTGTGTGATCCCGAAATCGACCATGAACTCCCATGCTCCGATATCGGGAGCCTGATCGTTGCGGATTTTATCTTCGATATCAAACAACACACCCGGGACCGGAATTCCTGCCCCGTTCAAACCACGCTGGTAGACTTTATAGCTGGAATCATTAGCAAAGTAGGGATCAAGGTTGCGACCTGATGCTTCACCCCCGATGGCGGAGGCCCAGGAGGAAAAAGAAGAATAAGTGGTGCCTCCCATAAACCCAATATTATTTGACGGGCTATAGTAGTTATTATAATCCCAATTAGAATTTATAGGAGAATTACTGGTATAAATACAAAATCCTGCCCCTGAATTCATGAAAATGTTGTTCTTAAATTCAAGTGCGTTACCTCCATCTATTTTTAAACATTTACTGCTATTCACATTATTGCCTAGGACATTAATGCTGTTGAATACGATCTTGGTCTGATTGCTACTAATAATATCAATTCCATTTCCTAAATTACTCCCAAATATGGAAATATAATTATTAGCAACCATACAGTTTTTCGAGGTTAAAGTAATGCCCGATGAAACTGAGGACATTATTATATTACCTTGAATAAGACACCCTGCAGAGGTACTAGATGTAATTTTAATCATAGCTTCAGTTATAACGTTGTTCGTAATGAACACACTATCGCCCGAATAATTTAAATTAAATCCACAACCAGAAGCTTTATTTTCATCGATATGCAAATTTGAAATAACATTACTCCCTTGTGTTGATAACCCGTACCCTTGGAATCTGTTTTTACAGATATGATTATTTTCTACATTCGACACAGAAACACCAGAAGAACCTCCCTCACCATAAAAAAAGTTGTTTATGATTGAAATATTTTTTGACCAGCCATCAACCCATACACCATTTGTATTAAAGACTGAAATAATCTTGCAATGGGAGATAAGGATATTTTCAGACGAATTACCAATCACAATGGACCCAGTTGAATAATATTCTTTTTTTATAGATAATTTACTAAAGATAATGTTTTTAGAACCAATTAGTTTGAAAGTATGACCACCTCCTGGTTGATTCCAGATGATTACTTGCGAACTATCTCCGCTTTCAGATTCAAAGGTTACGGTATTTATTATTGATGAGCCAGGGATGGGATTTATCTCAATTTGTTCATAATAGTTGCCATTGCGAACTTTGAAAACAACCGGACATGTAATGCCTGCATTGGTTAAAGCGGAAACTGCTTCATTAAAGGATTGAAAATTCGGATTTGAACCTCCAATCGTATAAGTTCCACAAAGTTTTACTAAAATTTCTGCAGAAACTATTTTATCGTTTAACATGTCGCAATCTACTCCGTTATTTGGATTGGATGTCCATGCTATAATATGATAGATCGTTCCTGAAAGAAAAGTATAAGTTCCGGCAATAACCTCTAAATTCTGGGCTGTTATAATTGATCCTGACCAATTTACAGGGGATTGTAGGATGCCATTTACTGACCAGTTTATTGTAACTGATGTCAGGGTCAGGGTCCCCTGGTTCTGTAGAATCACTTTTACATCCTGCAATCCTGGTTCTGCCGGTGTTGTCGGGGTTGAAATTGCATTAATCCCGGCATCGAGTTCGCATGGTGAAAATTCCTTGGCTCCGATATCCGGATTGGAAGCCTGACGAATAGTCGAGTCAATGTCATACAACACCTCTGACATTGTTAAGCCGCTATTGTTTAACAATATCTGATGCGGAACGAGTATTGAATCATTTTGAAAGAATGGATTAACACTTAAACCATTACTTTCTCCATTGATCGCTGATGTCCATGAAGAAAATGAAATGTAGGTGCTATCATTAAGAAATCCTATTCTTTTATAAAGGTTATAGTAATTATTATAATCCCATGAGCATGAGGTTGGATTGTTTAAAACATAGGCTGAATAGCCTCCTGACGGATTTGAAAATATGTTATTTTTAATTTCAACACTACTGCCCCCATCAAGCAAAATGCATTTACTATTTATATTATTGTTTAATAGGTTAATGCTGTTAAAAACAATTTTTGTCTGGCTGCAATTGGTTGCCTGGATACCATTCCATGGATTGATACCGAAAATACTGATATAATTATTGGCCACCAGACAGTTTTTTGTGGTCAAGATAATTCCTGAAGCGCTGGATGTCGCAATCCTGTTGCCCTCGATAAAGCACCATCTGTTACTTTCACCGGAATTTACTTTAATGTTTGATACAGTTATTCGGTTGTTTGTAATGTACACGCTATCACCCGTGTAATTTAAATCAAATCCACATCCTGAAGCGTCATTGTCATTAATCTGTAGATTTGAGATATTTGAACTCCCATGCGCGGCTAATGAATATCCTCGAAATATGTTTTTACTGATCTGAATAGTTTCCGCATTAGAGATAGACACTCCCATATTGCCATCTCCGCCGTTAAAGAAATTATGTGATATGCGAACATTTTTTGCTCCACCTTCTATCCGTATACCATTAGTGACAAAAATTGAAATAATCTGGCAATTAAATATTGAAATATTTTCAGACGAATTACCAATCACAATGGATCCTGTTGAATAATAATATTTTTTTATGGATAATTTACTGAAGATGATATTTTTGGAACCAATTAATTTGAAAGTATGCGCAGCTCCTTGATTCCAAACGAGTACTTGCGAACTATCTCCACTTTCAGATTCAAAAGTCACGGTATTTGTTGTTGATGAACCAGGGATGGGATTTATCTCAATTTGTTCATAATAGTTGCCATTGCGAACTTTGAAAACAACCGGACATGTAATGCCTGCATTGGTTAAAGCGGAAACTGCTTCGTTAAAGGATTGAAAATTCGGATTTGAACCTCCAATCGTATAAGTTCCACAAAGTTTTACTAAAATTTCTGCAGGAACTATTTTATCGTTTAACATGTCGCAATCTACTCCGTTATTTGGATTTGATGTCCATGCTATAATGTGGTAGATGGTTCCTGATAAAAAAGTGTAAGTTCCGGCTATAATCTCTGAATTCTGGGCAGATGTAAGTGATCCTAACCAATTTACAGGGGATTGCAGGATGCCATTTACTGACCAGTTTATTGTAACTGATGTCAGGGTCAGGGTCCCCTGGTTCTGTAGAATCACTTTTACATCCTGCAATCCTGGCTCTGCCGGTGTTGTCGGGGTTGAAACTGCATTAATCCCGGCATCGAGTTCGCATGGTGAAAATTCCTTGGCTCCGATATCCGGATTGGAAGCCTGACGAATAGTCGAGTCAATATCATACAACACCTCTGATATTGGTAAGCCGCTATTGTTTAACAATATCTGATGCGGAATGAGGATTGAATCATTTTGAAAGAATGGATTAACACTTAAACCATTACTTTCTCCATTGATCGCTGATGTCCATGAAGAAAATGATTGATAAGTGCTATCATTAAGAAATCCTACTCTTTTATAAAGGTTATAGTAATTATTATAATCCCATGAACATGAGGTTGGATTGTTTAAAATATAGGCTGAATAACCTCCTCCCGGATTTGAAAATATGTTATTTTGAATTTCAACACTACTGCCCCCATTGAGCAAAATGCACTTACTATGTATATTGCTATTTAATAGGTTAATGCTGTTAAATACGATTTTTGTCTGGTTGCAATTTGTTGCCTGGATACCATTCCATGGATTGTTTCCGAAAATACTGATATAATTATTAGCTACCAGGCAGTTTTTTGTGGTCAATATAATTCCTGAAGCACTGGATGTTGCAATCCTGTTGCTCTCGATAAAACACCATCTGTTACTTTCACCGGAAGTTACTTTAATGTTTGATACAGTTATTCGGTTGTTTGTAATGTACACGCTATCCCCAGTATAGCTTAAATCAATCCCACATCCTGAAGCCTCATTTTCATTTATATGCAGATTTGAGATATTTGCACTCCCATATGCGGCTAATGAATATCCTTGAAATATATTTTTATAGATTTGAATGTTTTCCACATTAGAGACAACAACTCCAGAAGACCCACCTTCACCATAAAAGAAGTTGTTTGTTATGAAAATATTTTTTGACCCACCTTCAACTCGAATCCCATCTGTGACAAAGACTGAAATAATTTTGCAATTGGAGATTACGATATTTTCAGACGAATTGCCAATCACAATGGATCCAGTTGAATAATAATATTTTTTAATAGATAATTTGCTGAAGATAATATTTTTGGAACCAATTAATTTGAAAGTATGCACACCCCCTTGATTCCAAATTAGGACTTGCGAACTATCTCCGCTTTCGGATTCAAAAGTCACGGTATTTGTTGTTGATGAGCCAGGGATGGGATTTATCTCAATTTGTTCATAATAGGTGCCATCTCGAACCTTGAAAACAACAGGACATGAAATACCTGTATTAGTTAAAACGGATACGGCTTCATTAAAGGTTTGAAAATTCGGACTTATTCCACCAATCGTATATGTTCCGCATAAAGCAGCATTTAAAGAACGAATTGTACTGTCGTTAAAACGATTCGGATCAGGATTCCCATTTGGTAAATCGCTCCAGATTTTCATCTGATTGACGGCCCCAGGTTGGAAAGCGTAGGATCCAATATTGACATCCATTTCTGCAGATCCAAATGGGATTGATCCACTCCAGGAAAAAGGTGTCTGCAACACCCCATTTACACTCCATCTGATGGTGGCGGTTGTGATGGTTTGATAACCGAAATTTTTCAAGGTAACTTTAACATCTTGTATGCCGGCGCTGAAAGGCATAACCGGGTTGTCAATTGCAGAAATACCAGCATCGAGAAAAAGGGGTGCATAAATGCGTACATTATCGATCGCCCAATAACCCTCTCCATGACCTTCCCATTGAAAACGCAGTTTGGCATTCGTATGTCCGGCACAAATTGCCGTGAGGTCAATAACTTCGCTTGTTGGGTTTGATGCTGATGTTGAGGTATAGGATATTACGTCTACCCAGGAGGTTCCGTTGTATGCCAGGATTTTCCCGGACGCCCCGGCGCCTGAAAAGAAATAGTGATCGAAAAACAGCAGGCAATAGCTGCCAACGGATGCATCGATATAGGGGGTTTCGAGTGAAACAACCTCCAAGGCAGTATCGGGGGAGACCTGCTGTGCGTCGAAAATGGCGAAAGGAGCTGTTATAGGGTAATTGATAGTTCGGTTCCCCGGATTGTCAAAATGCCATTTATCGGTTGACTGGCCAATTATGGTGTTGTTTTGCCAGTCGACCGGGGGAGTAATCCCTGTAGCGGTAGCAAAATCTTCATTTAGTATATACATCTGGCCAAATCCGTTCATGATAAACAGCAGACCTAAAAAAGTGAAAATTGATTTCATGGTTGTAAAAATTATGTTCATGGTCGTTCAATAAAAATTACTGAATACCTGATTCCCTCAACCAAATTAAACCACAAAATCAGGATTAAACCGGCAATTTATTAATCGCTGCAAATGCAGAAAGGAACGTAGTGATTTTGGAAAGGAACGTGCGATTTGAACAGTACCAGCGCGTGGCCGTAATGAATAATCAGGAAGATGTGAAGTAGAAATTTATAAAGGAATCAAACCGGTTATGCCCTGATTTCAGGAAACCAGAATTCAACACGAACCCCGGCAGAACTGCCGTTGCTGCTTTCAAGGTCGGTGAAAATGATGTTATTGGCTGTCGTGCGCCTGGTTTCATTGAGGATTCTGATTATTCTGCTCACGCACGAGTTCAAGATGCCCACCCTCTTTCCTGTGCAGCAACCCGTGTTTGATGGCATTCTCCACGAAAAGCTGAATGTTCGATAAGTTTTTTCCTCGTGAGGTTGTCAAATTTTTTTGACAAATCTTTCAAGGTAACTGAAGTATCTGCTTTATCATGAAGAAGAAATTTTCCATAATTTTCTTTTAGGTTTGCCTTCGGGGACCAAAAGCAAAGCATTTCCTTAGTATTCGGGTCAATCCGGACTTCGTAAAAGAAAATCACATAGATTGGGTTGTTGATGGTAATATTATGAGTAAACCGACTCTCTAAATATTTATCAAATTGATTGAGCGCAATTATACCAGAAGAATTCAATAAAGCAAGATCCTTCCTGTTTGAGGATACAGTTTTAAATAATCCTTTCCGGCTCCGTAGGAGCCAAATCCTGGTAGCCCGTATACCCCCACCCCGAGCTCAGCGCGCCGTAGGTGCGCAATGCATTTTTGATTTGATTCTCCGGGAAATAGTTTCGCACCTACGGCGCGAAATGCTCCTGAACCTCATCGTTCTACCAATATTTCGCACCTACGGAGCGTATGGAAGAAGGTCTCTGCTCCAAACATTAACTTCACTGGTATAATAGCGCTCAATCAATTTAAATTATGTTGAGATTCATTGTCTAACAAATGTCATAATAATATTATAACAAAAAGCAAGGGGGCTGGGAAATGTTTTTGACCGGACTTCCTTTCGGGTTTTCCGGTTAAATAATTAGACATCAGATATAACGCAAACAATTGTATGAGAAGATTTTTAACGCTGCTGTAAAATCAATTCTAATTCGTACATTTGTGTACAATTGAGGCAATAGTCATGGAGGAAAATGTCAGATATTGGGTTGATCTTTCAGATTATGATTTTGAAACTGCAGCAGCAATGCTTCGCAGTAAACGATACTTATATGTGGGTTTTATGTGTCATCAGACCATTGAAAAAATCCTTAAAGCATACCTTGTTGTAACATCCGGAATCATCCCTCCATACACACATAATCTTGCCTTTCTTTCTGAAAAATCAGGACTTTCGGAATTAATGACAGAGGATCAGAAATCCTTTTTAGATAAAATTGAACCGCTGAATATTCAGGCAAGATATCCCGAATATAAAGAAAAATTGTTAAAAGAGTTGTCTGCAATAAAATGCAAAAACCTGTTAGCCCAAACTAAACTGTTTCAAAAATGGATCAAACAACTGCTATCGACAAAGTAAGGCGTTATTCTGCCCTGGTAACTAAGCGGTTTGAGGTTTCGAGAATCATTTTATTTGGTTCCTATGCGCAAGGTAACGCCAGTCCTGATAGCGATATTGATGTTGCCATTGTTGTAAAGCAATTTAAATATGGTTTTTTTGAGGCTGTGCCTGTATTATGGCAACTTCGTCGCGAAATCGACTCCCTAATTGAACCAATCCTCATTGAGGAAGACCATGATCCTGCTGGTTTTATGGTGGAGATAAACAAAACAGGAATCGAAATATTTAATGTTGCAAACAAATCTGATTTTATTCAGCAGGGAGTATAACCACTTCCGGAGTAAAGTTCATCGATGAAGGCCGGAAAAAAACACTTGACAAGCGTTAACTGATTAGTTAACATTTCGTCATGATCAGAGAAATGATTATCTGGGGGCATCATTTCTATGCCTTATCTAACCATCTGGACATTAAGGTTAAAGAGAAGATCGATTATGTGTTGTAGCTCATAAGGTATGCGGAGAAAGTCTCAATTCGATTTTTAAAATTCCTCGAAATTACAGATGGTCTTTATGAAATAAAAGTTAGTACTACTGGTAAAGGGATCCGGATATTTTGCCTTTTCGATGAATCAAAATTGGTAATAGTAATTAATTGGTTTTTCAAGAAATCAAAACATGCCCCGAAACAAGAACTTGAATTAGGGAAACTGCTTAAAAAGAATATTTTCCTCTATAAATCCGCCTGATTTTTATGCGGTGCGTGTATGAATCGCAATTCTTATTTAAGTTTGTATAAAAAAACATGGCAACGAAAAATCGCTATACGGCTGTAATCAAAAAATCAAAGGACGGAATGTATTTTGGTCATGTACAGGAACATCCGGAGGCAAGGTCTCAGGGAGTGAGCGTTGATGAGTTGAAAAGTGATCTTGCCGATGCGCTCCGTGAAGTGTTGGAAATGAAAAAAGAGGATGACATCCAATTTAACCAGGGAGCCCGGACTATAAAGAGAAAAGTTCTGGTTTAACGAAAAGATCAAAATTTCTGAAGTACCTCAATCAACATAATTGTGTTCTATAGAGGGAAGTGTGTAAACATCCCGTATTTATTAACCTTACAACAGGAAAACGGACTACCATTCCCCGTCATACTGAAATTGACGATGATTTTTGTAAGGATATTTGCAAGCAACTTGGAGTCCCTCCGATAAATTAAGTACGTATCTGAATTTGCTGAATATCCAATTCTGAATTAAAAGTTGATAGTACCTCTAATTCGAATGTTTTTCTAAAGTTAATAATTGTTCCACCTAATGTTTAATGATCTTGGCCGTTTCAGCCTTTTCCCCGGAGATGACACGGATAAAATAGACTCCTGCCGGCCTGTCTGACAGGGAGAACTCATGTTTGTTTTCTCTGAACAGGACTTCGGTCAGCACTTTTTCTCCATGCATCCCGAATATATCTACGATAACTTTCTCAGTATTCCCTTCTGTGTCAATAATGAAGGCATCAGTGGTTGGGTTGGGGTAGATTTTGAAAGATGATGGTGCGGAGCCCGAAGGAGGTTCATCCGCCTTCGTAAGAGTTGAAGGCATTGCAGGCGTAGCGCAATAGGGACCGGCAGGTGCAATATAGCCCCACATATATCCCCCTGGATAAACGATGGTTCCGGGGTAATATACAATATTTTGTCCTGCAATCATGGTGGCACTACCTCCGCTTTGAACCACAAAGGCAGTTCCGTTTCCGGCAACTGAAATTGTTTGGGTTGCATCGTAACAATTGGTTTGACCATCAGGGATGGTATCATCCTGTATGGTTCGGCTTTCTGGTACACTTGTTCCGGCCAGATTAACCACCGCTGTTTCATTTTGCGCAAATGTTTCGAACACGAACAAGGGTGCGTACGGAAAGGCGTGTGTCACAGAGACTGCCTCAAGACCAGCGCTTTGTTTCCAGATTTTGTAAACAATGGGATGTCCTTCTGTATAGCCGTCGATGGCAGTTGTTCCGGGATCATTTTTACTGAGGGCGATGAATGGCGGATTCGACGGATTTATGGGCGCAGTGAGTTTACAGGCTCCTACACAAATATTTCCGTCGAAAACACCTATTTCATCTCCTGCCGAAAGATTATTCAGGTTGAAAGTGGCCTGCGTGACCCCGATCGACATGGGATAGTAAGGATTGCCGGTCCAAACGGGGGTGAAATGCAGGGTGGGTTGTGTCGCGGTTACCCCGCCATTGGTGTATAACGGAGAGAAGACGAATCCGGTGTAATCGGAAAACTCACGAGGCGTGGGACTATCTGCCCAGGTTATCGGAGAAGTACCGGCTGATCCCAGCCAGGTAAAATTCAGGTTGAAGAAATTGCCATCAACCAGGTTGACCCCTTGCGAGGAGGCAGCCCAGATAAAGGTGATCTTGCCAGGTGTTCCGGTTCCGATCAGTACGCCGGTAATTCCCGGGTACCAGTTTGATGCGCCGGTATAGGTCATTAAAGCGGGATTGTATTCAAGGGTAAACTGGAAGGCTCCCAGGTTATTGAAATTGGTGGCATGAATGGGCACGGTGACGGGACCTGCCGCCACATTTTGCAGGGTGGAGATGGTGAGGGTTGGATTATTAACAGGAGGGGTTCCGAAAGCTGAAACAGGGATTTCACGGTATTCAATATTGCAATCGTGCACTGGAATCGAAGTATCTACAATATTGGATCCCGGTTCTGATGCTGTCTGATAAATAAAAGACAGCTTATTATTCCTGACATATTTAGCCATGGAAGGATATACGTACTCATAAAACAGGTAGAACACCCCTGAGTTAAAATCAATCATCTCCGAAAAGTCTGTTTTATCGTGGAATTTTGCCCTTCCCCAGATATGACGATAGTTAAATGGATCGGGAGAGGGATTGCCGGGTGTTACGGCTGACCACAAGAAATAGACATTATTCGATGCATCAATGGATATTTGCGGAAAACTGGAAAGGCCAACCCTATAGCTGGGTGCTCCAACGATAGTGTCGCCA
>Ga0247841_10006835_pt1 | contig 17305 bp, 15 predicted proteins | sample LaCruzMarch2015__2_FD_192410 | JGI IMG/M metagenome (GOLD analysis project Ga0247841, IMG submission 192410) | Freshwater microbial communities from meromictic Lake La Cruz, Castile-La Mancha, Spain - LaCruzMarch2015_18m | ecosystem: Environmental > Aquatic > Freshwater > Lake | place: Spain... | reverse complement strand
CAGGAAGCAGTGCATCAATCGTATGAACCAAAATAGAGCATTAACAGCTTCCCACGATTTTCGTATGGAGAGAGTGTAGGTGACCCACTATCCTCCCTCCGGTACACCCAAAAGCCTCTGAAAACACCACCCCCGTGATATAACTGGAGCCGATGACCAGAATCGAACTGGTAAACTACTGACTACGGATTAGTTACTCTGCCGCTAAGCTATTCTTGAAAAAATTGCGATGTTCCTTCCATCCCGTGCTTGCCACTAGGTTTTTGATATTTTGAATCATATCTTTATCCTTATCTTTTTCCTCAACGGCAAGATGTCCATAGGGGATTAGAAGATCATGAATCATTTTTTTATTGTCTCTTTTTGGTCCAAAGCTCCATCCTTCCATAAGTCTTTCAGCCATCCATCGGCGATGTTCCATCTCTGATAATTTTTCAAAAAATTCGGGATCGGTTGCAACTTTATCAAAGATTGATAAGTCCTGACCATCAAACCCAATGGAGCGAAGCTTAACCGACAGATGGTCAGCAGACCAGCGGTTTGCATCTTTCATTACTTCGCTCAAACCTTCCCATGCCACCAGGGCAGTATTTTCTCTTTTTTGGGCGGGATAGAGTTTGGGGTAGATATCTTCAAGCAAGGAAGCGTTAAGAATAAGTATTTGCGTTTGTTCCGTAACTGAAAGCCTGTCAAACGTTTTATTTCGTAAATATTTGGTTTTGGTTAATTGCCTTCTTATTTCTGGCGTTAAAATATCTTTGTACTTCTCGCACAGGCAATCGTAAAGATCAGGTTTCTTCAGGATTTGATTAATAGAATCTATAGGGTTTTGTTCATCAGTGTTCTGCATGAGTGGAACATCCTGAGCTATGGATTGCAACAAGTTAAGGGTCGAGCTTTGGGTAAAATCATCTTTAGTGAATAGCATCTGAGCATTGACATATGCCGAATGAATGGCTTTCGCAAGCTCGTCCGTTATCTCTTCTATCAAGACCTGATAGCCACAGGCAGCGTCATATATGTTGAGACCATGAATATTTTGATCTATTATAAATTGAGCTTCTTTCCCTTTTATAAGCTCTGATAGAGAAGAGCGCATGCAGACTATGACCGGTATGGCATCTGAACCAAGCACCTTGCGTATCCGGAGAGCCAGAGAAATACCAATTGAATCGTCATCCACAGCAATATATACGGCAACAGGTTGCAGGCCTTCTGTGCCTATGATATCGGCTGCTGACAACAGGCATTCCGGATCACGGTCAACAAAATTTATGTTGATGTCTGGTACAGAAAAAGAAGGTGGGGTTTTACCATCACCATATAAAGCAATAAACTTTTCAGAGCTTTCCTTTATATTATGGTCAACTATGGAAATACCCAGCTTTGTCCACTGGGTATAATGACCTACGCGTGCAGCCTGCTTAACGATATTTTCGCCCATTATGCCAAATCCTATAACCACAATGGGGATAGTATTGTTTGAGATATTTTGCTGGCCTGCATAAAAATCAGGAGGATATTTTTCAAAAATGACTCTTGCAGAAGTTTCATAGACATTGAATATAGTGGCATCAAAATAGTCATAGGTTTTTTCAAATAGTTCATGACATACAAAAATATTCCGCAGGCTTGATCTGACAACATGTACATAACAGCGCAGGAAAATCTTTTCACCCGCCTTGTGGGCAGCCTCTGCCAGATTTTTCCCCTGGTGAGCTATATTAATATTTGTGTTATCGTCTCCGGAAACAGCGAATAAATACTTAGCCTTAGCAGTATTTGCCTCATCAAGCACAACCTGATCCGAGGCCTCGCCGATCATCACGACTACATTCCTTTCCCTGCAACCTGCTATATCGGGATGATCCTTTTGTGCTTCTATAATAACTACTCGAAATCCTTTTTCTGTAAATATGTTCATAAGACGCATGCCTTTATCACCAAGTCCACATATAACAATATGGCCGGAGGTCTGTTGCAAGCGAATCAAATCGTATTTTTCCCGAATTTGTTTCCAAAACCCTTGTATGGTTGCTAAGATAGTAGCACACGCTGCTAAAAATTGAGCAATATTATAAAGAGTCTCTTGTATAGAGGGTTTGCTTATTAAAAACAAACTGGCAATGGCTAATGCCGCTGCAACGCTAAGCATAGCTATGATCAGCCGCCAGAAATACTTTTGAATCAAGCGACCAAGAAGTGTGAATTTGGAAATAGTGTGCTTTACCATATCTTAGTATTGGGCTTTTCCGTGATCATTTAGTAACGCCGAAAATCAATGGCAGGTCATGCTCAGTATAATTACTCCCAATCAAACCACTTGTGTATATAAACGGATGGAGGTTGATCAAAGTAACATCATTACCAACCTTCTTGAAATGGAGATAGGCGCTGACAGCCTCATGCGGTTTTATGACAACCCCCTTGGTTCCGGCGTCTTTACTTGCAATCTTCTTTCCGCCTTTGGTAAAATACACGTTATCAACTTCGTAGCCCTTCCCCATCTTGTCGGTCAATTTGGATCTCACCCATGATTTCTTGGTAATATCATACAGGGCAACACTTTTTTCCTTCTTAAAATTATTGCGTATCCGGATTGTCAAGGTGACGTCGCTTCCTACTATTTGTATGCCGACAAATATAAAATCAACTTCACTGGCCCTGAGAGACGCAACATTAGGCTTAATCTCGGCTTTTTCCTCCGCCGCTTGTTCGACTTCTGTATTCTCGATTACGGTTTCGGTTGGTTCTTTTAAAAACGGCAACTTTTCTTTTACCAGCAATAACTCGTCTTTTACCGTAGGCATGAAAATAAACACGCCGGCAACTACAGCAATGACAATGATTACCGAAGTGGTAATCAATATAATTTTCTTATTGGCATTCTTCCACCATCTGATTATCTTTTCACGAAGACCTCTGAACCCTTTGAGTAATGGATCGGTAAAATTTTTTATACGCTCACTTACAGGAACTTTTACAACGGCAATGTCGTCGGGAATTACATCCTGTTTCGCTGGCGTCAATTCTTTTTCTATTGGTCGCGAAGCTTTTGATTTAGGAACGAAATCTTGTTTTGGAGATCTTTTCTCACTATAACGGGTTAGTGTTTGTTCTATACGTTCAGCAGCTTTTTCTATGCGGTCTTCTTTTCCCTCAAAAGCATCCAGCCAGTGTCGCCCCTGAAGTTCAAGCTTAATAGCGCCCTCCGGCAGTATATTTTCAATTCTGACAGGGATCACTAAAATATTTTCCTCATCGGCCATGGAAATTTCTTTGATAATCTGTCTGGATTTATTTGACGCTGAAGAGAAGAGCAATACCATAGCGATTCCGGGATTGCCTTCAAGTGCTTCTATTATACCGTCTCTCCAACTAAATCCCGGCAATAAATCTCTATGATCTATCCAACATCTGATTTCTTTTGCCTCCAAATGGTGAACAAGTGCATCGGCAATTTTTCTGTTTTCTGAGCAATAACTTATAAAAACGTCGTAATTCATTTCCATCCTCCTAACAAGATAGAACGCATCGGCTTTTTTTACCAAGAATCATCTTTTCCTCAAGGATTTTTTCCTTTATGCCCTTGAGCATCCACTTCCACAAATCATCCTTACGAAAACTTCTATATTTTGGTATATTAACCACAATCTTTACTAAATATGCAATGAAAATATTATTGTGAGTATTGAGGACAGTTATATTAAGTCCCAATGGAAAAGAAGTCATTACGTGTTCATAGCTAACTAAATAATTTGTCTGGAGCGATGGCCATAATCGAACTGGCGACCTGCTGATTACGAGATTGACAAGTACATACCTGTAAGTGAGATTGAAAGACCATACGTCCTATTGGTCCTGGTATTTCAAAAATATTTCTAATTTCCATAAATTATTCTTTTCCGTTTTTAATAAAAAAGCCCCCTAGAAAATGATGAGTATCTCTTCAAGGAGGCATATCTTAAAATAAAAAAGTCTACATGAGCTTCACCGAATAGTCAGGAGACCAACTTTTTCAAATCCCTAAATCATATTTATCTATATCAGTAAATAGATTCACAAGCAATGTTGAAAACTAATATGCTGCTGATAATCGAAGATGCCAAATAAAATTTACCCGTCGAGGATGAGAATTCATGTGTGACAGTAAATAAGGAATACCATTTGAAAGAAAGTATATCTGGGAAAATCGCCTGATGCTTTGTTGCAGAAAGGCATACACAAAAAAATAATTACTAAATCAACGGAAGGGGCGCATGCTGACTATTCTCGGGGACGCCATATGTAATGAAGACAATTTAAGCCCGAACAAAAACATCGACAGCACCCTATTTTTGTGGCATTCACTTTAATATACAAGATCAAAATTCATATACTACAAAAACAAAAAAGCAAAGCCTATCAAATGGAGGTTTCATATGAAAAAAAGTTTTATCGTCACTATGTTGGTTTTTTTTGTAGCAGTTAATGTCAATGCACAGGTGAATCTGCCCCGAACAGTTGATCGTTCAGAGCATTTGAATTCTGGGCCTTGGAATATGGGGATTCAGTCGCCTGTTGGATACCCTACATTTGGAACAGACATGTACATTACGTACATGGCATCGAAGAATCTTTTCACACCTCATCTGAATACCTGCGATCCTAAGACAGAGGGGTTTATGAAACTTATTCCTGGTGCTGGTCTTGGATTCTGTATCGAGAAACACAACAGGCCAAAAACCAATTGGTTCGAAGCCAGAAACGTCTGCATGCAGGAAGGGAAACGACTGCCTGAACCGGCAGAAATGTATTATGCATGCATACATGCCGAAGAGATAGGCGTTGATAAGCTCATGGGTTGGAATTTGTGGGCATCTAACTTTCTCAGTATGAATGAACCCCGTGAGTATATTCAAGGTTCAAATCACGGGCTATACACTGTTTCATCTGACATTTCATCATGCGCGTGTTTTGAGCACGTGCCTGTTGATTCATCGGATATAGGTTATGTAGCCGGAACGCCTGTCGATATTCGCCAAATTAGATTTCGGTGTGTCAAATAGAGCCTAGAAACCTAAAACAGACATTGCTTTTCTATTCACTAGCTATTCCTGATGTCCTCTTGGGATACGGATTTTTTGATAAGACCTTGCTTTCATTTGAAGTGAGTATAGGGGAGCATTTCTTGTAGGTCAAGCAAATATTGCCGCAAAATATGGCGTGAATTGTGTTTATAACGAATTGAAATCAAGGATATTCGCCGAGGTTGACGATGTGTGTAGTTCAGGAAGCTATATGTGATAAAAACAAGAATATCCTAACTTTCATCAACGTTTTTCTTATATCACTAAACCTAAAAAGCCCAACTCCTTAGAAGCCGGGCTTTTTTATTCTGGCTCCCCAGTACGTAATCAAAACCATGCCGATGCGAGACTATTGGCAAACACAAGTTAATCGGCAAAGCGTCAAAACAATTTTACCTGCAATCCATGCAGATGCCGAGTTCCTTAAGAGGCACGCCGGTCTTTTTGCTGATATATTTCAGTTGATCCACGGGCGCAAAGTAACGTCCGCAGGTATCACAGGTTTTCATTTTAAAGGTGCGTCCCCAGATCTTTCTCTTGTCACCGGTGGTGAACATTTCAATATGACCGGTGGGACAAACATAGGCGCACGCGCCGCAGCCGATACAGGCGTCCGATTTTTCATTATACGGAGTGCCCACGGTTTTATGTGAGCCGCGGGAAAAAAGACCGATGGCGCTCACGCCGACAACTTCTTCGCAAACACGCACGCAGGAACGGCACAAAACACATTTACCTTTATCCGCATCGGCGATAAACCGCGCCTGCGGATCTACGCAAAGTTCCTTAGCTAACTTCTGCAGCACATCTGATTCAGGACAACGCGCCAGCAATAATTCCATAACCAGACGGCGAACATTTAGTACTCGTTCGCTTTTTGTATCCACAATCAGGCCTTCTTCCGCAGCATAAAGACAGGAGGTAACTATTCTTGTCCTATTTCCTTTTTTAATTTCAACAACACACAGCCTACACGCACCTGATCGTGACACAGCCTCATGCGCGCACAGGGTGGGGATATTAATCCCCGCGCCACGGATGGCTTCCAGCAGCATTGTATCTTCTTTTGCTGTTATATTTTTGCCGTCAATAATCAAATTTACCATGATTTATCCTACCTTTACTCTACGTTTATTGCGTCAAATTTGCAGCTCTCGATACAAGCGCCGCAACGAGTACATTTATCGTTATCAATTGTATGGGCCTTCTTCTTTTCACCGCTTGTTGCCTGCGTGGGACACACCTTAATACACAGGCCGCAACCGGTGCATTTTTCAGGAATGATGCTATAGGTAATCAGCGCCTTGCAGACACCAGCCGGACAGCGGTGATCTTTGATATGCGCTTCATACTCTTCCCGGAAATATTTGATGGTACTGAGCACAGGGTTCGGAGCGCTGCCGCCTAGTGCGCATAGTGAGCCGTCGGCAATCGCCTGGGACATGGTTTCCAGAAGCTCCACGTCACCTTGTCTGCCTTTTCCGGCGCAAATGTCTTCCAGAATATTGTTCATCCTACGAACACCTTCACGGCAGGGCACGCATTTGCCACAGGATTCCTCCTGCAGGAAGGCAAGGAAGTATCTGGCGACATCCACCATGCAGGAATGGTCGTCCATTACGATCATGCCGCCCGAACCCATCATCGAGCCTACTTCATAGAGTTTATCGAAATCAACAGGAATATCCAGCAAGCTCTCCGGAATGCAACCTCCCGAAGGCCCTCCGGTCTGCACGGCTTTGAACTTGCGGCCGTTGGGAATGCCGCCGCCCATGTCGTAGATGATTTCGTAGAGTGTGGTGCCCATCGGGACTTCAATAAGTCCTGTGTTTTTGATTTTGCCGACAAGCGAGAATATCTTGGTGCCTTTGCTTTTTTCGGTGCCGATTGCGGCATACCAATCCGCGCCGCGATTTATAATCAGAGGCACGTTAGCCCATGTTTCCACATTGTTGAGCGCTGTGGGTTTGTCCCACAGTCCTTTTTCCACAGCGTGAACATATTTGGCGCGCGGTTCACCGGCTCGTCCTTCAATCGAAGCAAACAGAGCGGATGATTCCCCGCAGACGAAGGCTCCTGCGCCTTTGGTAATATGAATATCAAACGAAAAATCTGTGCCTAAAATGTTTTTGCCTAAAAGCCCCGCTTCCCTGGCCGCCGCAATCGCCATCGTCAGATGCGTCACCGCCAGCGGGTATTCGTGTCTCACGTAGATATACCCGTCTTGCGCGCCTACGGCGTATGCGCCGATGATCATGCCTTCGATTATGCTGTGGGGATTGCCTTCCATGAGGCTGCGGTCCATGTAGGCACCGGGATCGCCTTCGTCTCCGTTGGCGATGACATATTTGGGATTGCCATGCGCCCTACGCGCTCCTTCCCACTTCACAGCTGCAGGAAAGCCGCCGCCGCCGCGACCGCGAAGCCCTGCCTTCTTTACTTCACTGATGACGCCTTCAGGTGTCATCTCAGAGAGCGCTTTGCCCAGCGCCTGATAGCCGTCGATAGCCAGATAATCGTCGATTCGCGTCGGATCAAGCATGCCGTTGCGACCGAACACAACACGGAGCTGTTTTTTGTAGAAGGGCAAGTCTTCTTCCCGAAACAGGGTTTTTGTCGTGTCCGGATCGCGATACAGAAGACGACCTATAACTTCTCCTTTGGCTACTGTTTTTGCAACGATTTCCGGCACGTCTTCGACTTTAACCTGCTGATAAAAATATTTATCGGGATGGATGACTAACATCGGCCCTTTTTCGCAGAAACCGAAACAACCGGTCGCGAGGACTTCCACGTTCATGTTCTGTTTTTTTAATTCGGCCTCGAGTGCATCTTTGACCTTGAGGCTGCCGTAAGCGCGACAGCCGGTGCCGGCGCAAATCGTAATAAACTTCTTATTCGGGCCATAATTTATTCTCAAATCGTCCTGAACCTGGCGGGCTTGAATATCGGGAGTATTTTTCATTGCTGCGCCCCCCCTTCTTTGATTTTTTCAATGAGTTTATCTACCTTGTTCATGGTCACTTGGCCGTGGTAGTCGGTATTAATGAGCACAACGGGTCCCAGCGCGCAGGCACCAACACAGTTGACGGTTTCCAGCGAAAACTTCTTATCTTTGGTAGTTTCGCCCGGTTTAATACCCAACGTGCGTTCAAACTTGTCCTGAAGGATGGCAGCGCCGCGGACATGGCAGGCTGTTCCCACACAGATTTTGACTATATTTTCTCCGCGTGGCTTTAAACTAAAGGCGGTGTAAAAAGTGGCCGCTTCATACACGCGGCTAAAAGGAACATTCATGGCGCTTGCCGCTGTCTTCAAGGCTTGCTTCGGAAGATAATTAAACGCTTCCTGAATATCCTGCAAAACGCCAATCAGGGAGCTTTTATCTTTCCCGTGTTTTTTGACAATTTCTTTTGTTTTTCCCGCAATATTACTGGCTTCTTTCATTCTTGATTCACCTCAATATTCTTGAAGGGTTCCCCCAATTTTTTAATCCCAGGCCTTAAGATACTTGGCTTTGTCCAATATTTTTTGATATTCGTTTTCTACTTTGTGTTGAATTGTTTTAACTTCCTCTTCACCCAGATGACGGAAGCGCCCCTGCGCTTTGAAATAATCTTTGACCGGCTTTAATTTTTTCGGCATTTCTGAAGAAACTTTATATTTGCCATTTTCCACTTCATACAGCGGGAAAACCCCGGATTCAACAGCCAGACGTCCCATGGCAATGGCTAAATGAGAACCACAACGCCAGCCGGTCGGACATACGGAGAAACAATGAATGTAAGAAGGTCCTTTAATGCTTTTGGCCTTTTCCACTTTCCGTATAAAATCCAGCGGATAACTGGGGCAGGCCGTGGCCACATAAGGAACGCCGTGCGCAACCATAATTTCCGGCATATTCTTCTTCCACGTTTTCTGCCCGGAGCTGATTTTGCCCGCAGGCGCTGTTGTGGTGGATGCGCCCATCGGTGTGCCGCTGGAGCGCTGAATGCCCGTGTTCATGTAAGCTTCGTTGTCAAAGCATACAAAAAGCATATCGTGGCCGCGTTCCATCGCGCCGGAAAGAGCCTGAAAGCCGATATCCATCGTCCCGCCATCACCGGCCATGCCGACAACTTTGATATAGCGGTCATCGATCTTTCCTTTTTTGCGAAGTCCCTTGAGGCCTGCTTCAACGCCCGCAGCCACTGCCGCCGCGTTTTCAAAAGCCACGTGGATCCAGGGAACCTCCCAGGCCGTAGTCGGATACATGCTCGATACAATTTCCATACAGCCGGTCGCGGAAGCAATGACAGTATTCTCACCCAGCGCTTTACACATCAACCTCACGGCCAGCACCTCGGCGCAGCCTGTGCAGGCGCGATGGCCGGCAGATAATAATTCTTTTTTGTTAATCAGCCGCGGGGCATATAAATCAAAATTTTCTACAATATTCATGATTCTCTCACTCCCCAATATTCATAGGTGTCTACTGTTTTTTCAGAGCTGTACGGAATTACTTTTTCAAACATGCCGATAAAATCTTTTACGGTAACATCACGTCCGCCAAGTCCAATAATGTAATTGTACATGGCCGGACGATGCACATCATGATAAAGAGCTGATTTGATTTCCGAAAAAACCGGGCCGCCCGGGCCGCCAAAAGAAACGGCACGGTCGGTTACAATTAATTTCTTCGCATTTTTCAACACAGCTTTAATTTCATCAAATGGAAAAGGCCTCCAGAGTCGAAGTTTAACCAGGCCTGCCGCAACTCCTTTTGCCCGCAACGCGTCAATGGCCATTTCCGCTGTTTCACCCATGGAACCCATCGTGAGCATGAGAATTTCCGCATCTTCGGCTTTGTATGTTTCCACCGGCTTGTAAGAGCGTCCGAACATTTTTGCCCACTCATCCCAGACTTCCAGAATAACTTTTTTGGAATTTATCAGCGCTTCATCTTTTGCTTTCTGCATTTCCGTAAAATAATCGGACATGGCAAAAGCGCCCATTGTTACAGGCTTTGCGGGATGCAACGTGGCATAGGGCACCCGAGGAGGTAAAAATTTGTCCACCAGCTCCTGATCGGGTAATTCCAAAGGTTCCACCATGTGCGTTAATTGAAAACCATCAATATTGACACACACTGGCAAATTGACATCTTTATGCTCGGCAATTTTGAAGGCCTGAATAGACAAATCAACCGCTTCCTGACCGTTTTCCACAAAAAGAGAAATCCAGCCGGAATCGCGCTGCGGCATAATATCGGAGTGATCATTGAGAATATTTAAAGGCCCGGAAACGGCACGATTAGCAATGCCCATGACAATCGGCAACCTCATGCCCGAAGCAATGGGCAAAAGTTCGTGCATCAGCATCAAGCCCTGAGAGCTTGTCGCCGTATAGACACGGGCTCCGGTACCGGACGCGCCGATTACCGCGCTCATTGCCGAATGTTCCGATTCCACCGTGACAAATTCCGCATTTATTTTGCCATCAGCTACAAGGTCGGATAGATGTTCGGCAATATGCGACTGGGGGGTAATTGGATAAACGGCCGCCATATCAATATCGCACTGACCTACTGCTTCCGCTACGGCAACTGCCACTTCCATTCCAACGCGCTTGGCCATGCTTATTTTTCCTCCACTATCGTTATCGCCCGGGGCCAGCATTCATGAGCACAAATACCGCACCCTTTGCAGTAATCCATATTTGCCTTGAAAAAACCATCTTCGCTTTGCTGGACACAGCCTTCCGGACAAAACACATAACAGATACCGCATTTGATGCATTTTGCATCGTTCCAGACAGGTCTTTGCGCCCGCCAGCTTCCTGTATGATATTCACTGGCGCTACCCGGATTGAATACAACGCATCCTGTTGTAATTTCCTGCCATGTAGCCAGTCCCATTATCTTTGCCATGATTTTAATACCTCTTAATTACTGATTTTAATTTCTTCGTAGGCCCTTTTCATGGCCGTTAAATTCTTCTGGGCAATTCTGCCAAAACGGTGTTCCACTGATTCTTTCATCGCCTCGAGTCCCATAACACCGATAACCTTCAACAGCGCGCCGATCATCGTTGTATTGGCAATGGGCACACCCATTTCCTTGCGCGCGATGCCAGTGCCGTCAACAGTGGCTACTATACCGCTAAAGTTAAGATCTTTTTTTATTTCGTCGGGAGTTTTCGGCGTGTTCACAATCAGTTTTCCACCGGGCTTTAAACCGTCGATGACGTTCACCAGGCTAAGCAAGCTTGCGTCCAGCACGATCACAACATCCGGTTCGTAGATTCCTGAACGGACTTTGATTTTCTTTTGATCAATACGGCTAAAAGCGGCGATAGGCGCTCCTCTTCTTTCCGGACCAAAACTGGGGAATCCCTGAGCATAATTTCCCGCAGCGATTGCCGCCACGGCAAGCAGCTCCACCGAAGTCACCGCCCCCTGGCCGCCCCGAGCATGCCATCTAACTTCTATCATTTATCTACATCTCCCTGACTGGATTGTTTATTCATCGGTTAAAATAAAAATAACGTGGATTCCTAATATATTAGCATTTTTCTGTCAATAATTATTAACTTGTAAGAAAAATGATAATAATTAATGGATGATACGCCATTTATTTTGCTGTTCCGCGTACAAATCATGTCCGGCAGTATCGTTAATGACAATTACCGGCATATCCACAATAGTTAATTTTCTAATTGCCTCCGGGCCGAGGTCATCATAAGCAACTATTTCCGTCTTGATGATACACTTGGCGGTTAACGCGGCAATACCGCCAATGGCGCCAAAATAAACGGCTTTGTATTTTTGAATAGCCGAAATAACTTCGGGTGAGCGAGTGCCTTTACCAATCATTCCCTTAAGACCATTTTCGATAATTTTCGGGGTGAAGGCATCCATCCGGTAGCTGGTTGTCGGTCCAATGGAGCCGATGATTTTACGCGGTGGCGTGGGAGTCGGAGCCGCGTAAAAAATTACCGTACCCTGCAAATCTATGGGAAGTTTTTCACCTTTGCCCAAAGCTTCATACAAACGCCTGTGAGCAACGTCGCGGGCTGTGTAAACTTCGCCGCTGAGCAAGACCATATCGCCGGCATGAAGCGAAGCAGTGACTTCGTCTGTTAGAGGTGTATGGATTTTTATTGGTGTTGGCATATTTAATTTCTCATATTCCTGCATTCGTTATCGTGTCGAAATCTTCATCTGTCATTGCGGTGAGTCGAAGCCCCGAGCGAAGCGTGTGGGGTCACGAAAGTGAACGTGGCAATCTTAATATGTCCTGATAATTATGAGATTGCTTCGCTCATTATATTCGCTCGCAAAGACATTGCTATACTTCATCGTGTGGGTACTTTTCACAAAGTCGTCTCTTTATGCCTCGCTACATGACACTGTATATTTACCGCCACAGGCAGCGACGCTATGTGGCAGGGCATCATTTCGACATTGACTGCCAGCGTCGTAATTCTGCCGCCAAGGCCTCCCGGACCAATCCCTGATTTATTGATGCTTGAATAAAGTTCCTTTTCCATTTGCGCCAGGCGCTCATCCGACAGGTGATTCTTGCCTACAGGTCGCAGAAGTGCTTTCTTTGCCAGAATACAGGACTGCTCCAGCGTCCCACCGATACCGATACCAATTATAATGGGAGGGCAGGGATTGGCGCCGGCATGATCAACCGTTTCCAGAACAAAATTTTTAATGCCGTCAATTCCTGCAGCCGGTGTGAGCATTTTTGCGGCGCTGACATTTTCGCTGCCGCCGCCTTTGGGCATGGCGATAATTTTCAGCCGGTCACCTTCGACGATATCGATGTGCATTATTGCCGGTGTGTTGTCCCCGGTATTTTTCCGAGTCAGCGGATCGCAGACTGATTTTCGCAGAAAGCCGTCGGCATAAGCCTGCCGCACGCCTTCCTCAATTGTCTTTCGCAGGTCTCCGCCAACAATATGAACATCCTGCCCGATTTCGACAAAGAGAACAGCAAGCCCCGTATCCTGGCAAATCGGCATTTTGCTTTGGGCGGCAATTTCAGCATTAGTAATTATTTTTTCCAGAACCTGACGCCCCAGCGCTGATTCTTCTTTTTTCAGTGAAGATTGCAGGGCGTCAACAACATCCGCACCAAGGCAGGTGTTAGCTTCGATAAAAAGATTTTTAACTGCAGAGGTAATCTTTTTACAGCTTATCCGCCGGACGGTATTTTTTGTTTTCTTTTCCATATTCATAAATTGAAAAATCCATCAAAGCCATTATTTATCAGTCGTTAGATAATGCCGCAAAAAGCTCCAGAGGCAAGGCGCGCAAGGCCTGAGAAGTGAGGCGTATTTTTGTATACGCCGCAACGCCGAAGGACGAAGCGCAACGCAGCATATGGACTCGCGTGACCTTTAGGTTATTTTCCGGTGTTATCCCTACATGCCGCGACGGAATTCCAACGATTTGGAAATCGTCATCTTATCTATATATTTCAAATCACCACCTATAGGAACGCCCATCGCAATTCGGGTGAACTTAATATCATAATCCTTAAACATTCGCGTAATCAGCAATGCGGTTGATTCTCCGTGAACATTGGGGTTGGTGGCAATAATCAATTCCTTGACAAAGCCTTTGTTGATCCGTTGTGAGAGCTCTCCTAAGCGTAGATTTTCCGGCCCGATGCCATCGAGCGGTGCCAGAGCGCCGTGAAGAACATGATATGTGCCGTAAAACCCACCACTCTCCTCGATTGCCACCAGGGCATCCGGTTCTTCCACAACGCAAATAACGCTTTGATCTCGCGCGGGATCATGGCAGATGTTACAAACCTCATCTTCTGTCGGGTTTAAACAAATCCGGCAGAGCCGAATTCTTTTTTTAACTTCAATAATACTTTCCGCGAGTTTTTTGACATCGTCTTGTGTGGCGCGCAAAATATAATTGGCCAGCCTGGCGGCAGTTTTTTCGCCGATACCGGGCAGCTTGGCCAGCTCCGCTATCAGTCGTTTAATTGGTTGTGCGTATGCTTTCATAGATACCTAGATAGAGCCTTAATTTATCACCATTCGAATGACATCGCAAAATGTTCCAGAGGCAAGGCGCGCGAGTCCTGAGAAGTGGGGCGTATTTTTGTATACGCCGCAACGCCGAAGGATGAAGCGCAACACAGCATATGGACTCGCGTAACCTTTAGGTTATTTTCCGGTGTCATTACATTCCCATTCCGGGGATATTCAACCCGCCGGTAATTTTCGCCATTTCCTGCGCCGCCATTTCCTGCGCCTGACGAATTCCTTCATTGACTGCCGCAGATACAAGATCCTGCAACATATCTATATCTTCAGGATTAACTACATCTTTTTCAATTTTCAGGGAGACAATTTCAAACTTGCCATTCACGACAACCCGCACCATCCCGCCGCCGGCCTGAGCCTCAACGGTTTTTACTTCTAATTCCTGCTGAAGCTGACCCATACGCTCCTGCATCTTTTTTGCCTGCTTCATAATATTGCCGAAATTCTGCACTTTTTCTATCCTCCCTGTTTTTGATCAGTTAATGGTTTTATCTCTACTATCTGGGCATCGGAAAATTCATCCAGAACTTTTTGTAAGATCGGACTGTTCCTTGCCTCGCGCTTCATATCGCTTATGTTATTGGCTTTGCCCCGCCCATTATTGTCACTTACATTTACTTTTTGATTCTCGTTTATCTGAATTTTCAGTGTCACATTTTCCTGAAAAAAACGACCGGCAATTTGCTCAAGTTGATTCTTTTGCGTTTTTTCGCTGATGTTTTCCAGAAGATGATAGCCCTTGGGGAAACCCAGCGTCAACAAGCCGTTTGCATAACTTAAAATTTCCGCTGTATCGATTTTTGCACCAAGTCTCGCGCTTTCTTTTTTGATAAATTCCTTCAAATTATTCCCGAGAGTTGCCAGATCTCCGATGGGCTTATTGGGTTTGATGAGGTTTTCCTCATCATTTTTTTCTGCGGCGATTTTGATTTCAGTGCCGTAATTAGCCGGTATTTCTTTTACCGGCTTGTTTGTTGAAGATTGTGGCACAATACTCGCGGCAGGCGCAGGCAATCCTTTGCTGAGTTTTTGTTCGAGTGCTTCGATTGTTGAAATAATTTCACCCAGAGGAATTATCGGCTCCAAATAAGCCAGCCCGACAATGACTGTCTCCAGTTTCATCCGCGCTTCCTGACTGCGGCGGAAACTGTCTTCTTCTTTAATCAGGATTTCCAGGTAACGCTGCAAAGTTTCCCGTGATACCGGCTGTACTTGATCTTTCAGCTTTGAAATTTGCTCCGGGGCAATGTCAAAGCAAGAACTGCCATCCGCGGCAATTTTAACCAAAAGCATATTACGAAAATGTTTCAACATCATCTGGTAAAAGTGCTTCATATCGATTCCGGCAAGATAGGCCTCTTCGAGGATGGTCAGACATCTGCCTGCATCTCTCTGCAAAACTGCTTTAGAAAGAACAAAGAGATATTTACGGTCCACCAGCCCCAAAATTTCTTCCACATCGGTATCGGCGATTTTCATGCCGGCATAGGATATGACCTGATCAAAAATACTCTGGCCATCTCGCATGCTGCCATCACCGGCCTCGGCAATCCAAATAAGCGCAGCCTGGCTGATTTCAATTCCTTCGGCAACCGCCACCCTGCCTAAATTAGCGGCGATTTCCGCAAGTGAAATCCGGCGGAAATCATAACACTGGCAGCGGGAAAGAATCGTCGCGGGAACTTTATGAGTTTCTGTCGTGGCGAAAATAAAAATTACATGCGCCGGCGGTTCTTCCAGCGTTTTCAAAAGCGCGTTGAAAGCCTCGCGAGTCAGCATGTGCACTTCATCAATAATGTATATTTTGTATTTGGCGGCAGCCGGAGCAAACTTGACATACTCCCGCAGCTCCCGAATTTCATCAATGCCGCGGTTGGAAGCGCCGTCAATTTCGCGTACATCCATCGAGGAGCCGGCGGTTATTTCTTTGCAATTCGAGCAAACATTACAAGGTGTTGCCGTTGGCCCTTTTTCACAATTGAGCGATTTGGCCAGGATTCTCGCCACGGAGGTTTTGCCAACGCCGCGCGGGCCGCTAAACAGAAAAGCGTGTGCTACCCGCCCTTTACCAATGGCATTACTCAGGGTCTTAACGACGTGTTCCTGACCGGCAACATCTTCAAATGTTTGCGGACGGAACTTGCGGGCTAGGACTAAATATTCCAATTGCACTCCTAAAATTATTAAAAGTTACAGACTAATATTTATACCACTTCGATTTCAAAGGATAACGAGACTGTCAACAAAATCATTATCTTTTGTTTGATTACACCGCAAAAAGATCCAGAGGCAAGGCGCGCAAGACCAGAGAAGTGAGGCGTATTTTCGCATACGCCGCAACGACGAAGGTCGAAGCGCAACGAAGCATATGGTCTTTTTCCGGTATAATCACTGGTGACCGGGTTTACCGCAACACATGGTGGACATTGCTGCCGCTGCTTCCTTCCGGACCTGACGGGGTTCACAAGCCACCGTTGCGCGGGACCCGGCCACACTATTTCTCGTTAAATCATGGGAATGAACCCCAAAATATACTCCCGAGCACTATTTTCAGCGCTTCACGGGATAGTTCAGCTTACAAATTTCCATGCACTCCGTTTTGGAAATTTGAGCTTCACTACCACCGTTGAGCGGGACCCGGCCACACTAATTGTAAACATCAAATCTACTAAAGGGCTTTTAATTGATAATGCCAAAGGAATCAACTCAAATTTTACCTAATATTTGATTGGTGGTCATCGTCTGAAAATAGTTGATGATTCGGGGGAAACGCTCATTGCCAAATACGTTTACTCTGAAAATAGCTCTCTATTCTAAACTTCTATATTCCAGCCTTTTTGAGCAACTTCAACCGGGTAAACTTTTTCAACATCACGAAAGAGAAAACTGGAATTGTTTATGGCTTTGATATTGTTTTTGCCTCTGCCATAAAATCTTTCGAAAAAGGATTAAAACTCATCTACCGTTAGTCTGTCCGTGATCAGGATTAATTAACCCCGTGCAGCGCCAGTTAATCTCCGCCGTTTTTGTCTTTTCGCTTACAACACAAGCTGGATTGCACCCCTTGCGCTTGGAGTTAAAATTGGCGTCAAACCACCAGGTTTGGGAGTTTTCGTTATACATACCGGAACCCAAAGTTCCCCCTCCTTTGATGCAAGATACTTTCGCTATGGCCAGCGCCTC
>Ga0247841_10006834_pt1 | contig 17306 bp, 37 predicted proteins | sample LaCruzMarch2015__2_FD_192410 | JGI IMG/M metagenome (GOLD analysis project Ga0247841, IMG submission 192410) | Freshwater microbial communities from meromictic Lake La Cruz, Castile-La Mancha, Spain - LaCruzMarch2015_18m | ecosystem: Environmental > Aquatic > Freshwater > Lake | place: Spain... | reverse complement strand
AAACAAACCTGATTTAGAATCGTTTATAAAAAAATTGTCCAATAAGGGATATAAAGAGAGATAATATGATCAATATCAATGCCGCAAAAAATTCTGAACGCTACAAATTTATTGAGTCTATTCTCGGCTCTCCTCACACCACCGCCTATCACAACGGCAAAGAGATTGCTCTCTGGTATGTAACCGAAGACGACAAAAAGGTTTTGGACGAGATGGAGAAGGAGAATGCCAAAGTATAGGAAATAAAATGAAAAATCGTGACAATTTTATCGGACGCTCAATGCCCCGCAAATCAAAACATGGGCATAAAGTGTCCCGCTATTTTTCCCACCAAGAAATGAAAATGTTTCGTAACCGTCGGGCAAAAAGAGATATCTAAATAGTTCTTGACTTTCCCACCAAACCTGCTATAGTGCTTATCAGAAAGGGAAAATTATGAAAAACAAATGGCATGAGATTATCCGCAAACGCCTTATCTCCCACAGGAAAGAATGTCTAAAGTGTCTTTACCCCAAGGACGGTTATGGTTATGAATGGGGATGCCCTGATCCCAAGAATACACAAAAAACAGTAGATCTGCTTAATAAGATTTTGAAGGGTGTTCCTGCAAAAGCTTGGCCAAAAAAGAAAGAAGATGGCGAAGAATACAAAATTGCTAGCAACAACTGGACTATCAGGTTGATGTACGAAGATAAGTGCCGTCATGCCGATTTAATATTTGCCAATGACGACCATACGGCTTGGGTCAAGGAACATTCCAAAGACAAGGGACGGTTTATTAATTGGGATATTGGCAGTTCATAAAAGGAAACAATATGAAAATTCTTATTGCCACAAAAGAAAAGCAAACTAAAAGCAATGATTTTTGTTGGACAAAAGAAGACGAGATAGTCACATTCCCAACCTTTGAATGCAGTAACAGTTGTACATGTGGTTGCACAAGAGGTTGGGTTGGAACACAATCTTCTAAATCCACTACCACGGCAAAAGTTGTCCAATCCAAAATGGGCGTTATTGACCTTGCAAAAATCATCTATGATTCTAGGGTTAAAGATGGTTGGGTTCAAAAAGATACAAAAGACGATGTTTTAAAACTATGTATGAATGACGCTATTGACATAGCCAGAATTACTAGTTGTCGCAAGGTTGGAACAATTATCCGCAGACAGGGAATAAGAACTTACAACGCATAAGGAAAAATATGAGTATCCGATTCCAAAGTAATTTTATGATCGCAAAAAAGGTTCTTGCCCAAATCAACAAGAAGATCTCAAAGACCGTGGCTCACAACTGCGTAGTGGAAGCCTATGCTAACGGCAGGGAGCATGGATATAGTCTTTACTATTGGAAAGATGTTGCAGTATCAAGAGCTAATTTTAGGAAGTTCTTTGGGAATGGAAAAAATTCTGTACCTCTTCCGTTGCCAAAAAGGGTTTCCTTTTCCGAGAACAGGAATAGTGACGACATAGTATTGTATTTTGGCAAGGATTGTGAGTTTTCTATGCAAGGGAATGTTCCTAGCGAAAAGATTTATCATCAAGCCAAATACTTTCGCTATGACAAGATAGATGAAGTAGCCCAATTCGTTGTGGACTTTTTTGCAAAGGAAAAATAACAATGACAAAAATTGCAAAGTTTAGGTTAGTGCTGGATGTTGATTATGAACTGAATGGCGAAAAAAAAGAAGCATTGAAAGAAATGCTTTTTAATATTCCAGATTATTTGGCAAACCGAGGACTACTGACGAATGAAAGTCCTGCTGTTGTTGACCGTTGGAGTTGGTTTATAAAGCAGAGAAAATAAGTCTTGACTTTCTACATTTTTTGTTGTATAAATATTACTTTAAAAGGAAGATTATATTTATTAACATTAATAGGAGGTGGGTATGACATCGCCTTGTAATGAGGCACGACAGTTCAGTTAAGTAGGTGCTTGCCTTGAGATTGCTGGTTGACGGTGATTGGCAATCTGGTTTATGGCTTGGTTGTATTCGGCAACTCGGCTATGGTGTGTGGCGGACACAACGGCTTATGAGTAATGTGGGTAGGGCAAGTTTAAGAGCTTTTCGTTGTGATGGATCTGGTTGGGGAACCCAGACAAGGCAAGCTGTGCGAAACATCGTTGTACTTCTTTTCAATGAAAACAAAACCAGTTAAAATGTGGGCTTGGTGGGACGCAAAAGATAAACAATTTTGGCACATCTATCCCAACATACATTGTGTGCAGATATGTTCCCCAGATGGCTTTGAAGCAGCCACTAAACGGGGAGACGGGAAAATAACAAGGGTGGAAGTTAGACCAGTAAGGACAAAACGAAAGATATGAAAAACACAGATATTGCGGTCATAATTTTACTAGCATTGGCCGTTGGTCTTTGCATTGGAATCGTTGCTGGTTCAAATCTTGAGAGAGCAAAAATGAAACGGGAAGCAATTGAAGCTGGTTATGCCAAGTATGTCTGCAACGAAAAGACTGGCAAAACAATTTTTATATACATAAACAACACAAATTCGTTGGGCAAATGAAAACATTTCAACGCCCCATAGGACACGAAAAACATTACGCAAGCTCAACTATTGCCGAAGATCTTTCCTTCGGATACGGGGAATTAGATGACTATGGCTACTTCGAACACGGCTGTTACGAATGTGCTAGAGCTCACGAAGAACAGTTCCCAGAAGGCGGTGACTGCTGGCCTTACTCTAACCAAACCTTAAGGCGAATGAAGATAAGTAAATTTATACGAACCATCAAAAAGGCATTGTTTGGTTATAAATAGTCGTACAGGGTAGACTTAAAACATCCTGTTGCCGTGGAAGTCAAATGGGCAACTTCTTTCTTCCGTTTGCCATCCCCGACAAAAAGACCCATATGGTCCGAAAGGGTTGTGTGGGTCTTTTCTTTGCAGGTATTTTGCGTTTTGTTGTATAATAATAGTTTATGATTTTTACTCCAGAACAATATGTTAAAGCCCCGCCAATTGATTCTTCCTATAAATCGGAATCTGGAATAGGCTTTGAAGACTTGAGTGGCGAGTGCAAAAGATGTGGCAAACCAACCAATAATTTCAGGGGCTTCGTTACAGAACACCCCAACTGTGTGGAAGTGAGATTTGCTGGTGTTTGTCACCCCTGTAAGTTGATTACTAGTTATCATTTCAGGATTTATGAAGACGGCAGAATAATGACCAATAAAGACGACGGCTGGTACAACATTGACACTAAATCCACTTGGTACTCTAGATTTGTTAACAAGATTAAAAACGCTTGACATTTATATGATATAATGCTACTCTTTTAACAAATGAACAGAAGACTATCCAAATTTGAAATCTGGTTTAAATCACTTGAATCCTTTGAAATCAATATTGTTCTAACTATTGTTCTTTCTTTCTTTTTTCTTGGCTTTCTATTAGTTATTGAAGCAGGATTAAAAAATGACGACAAAATGGAAGCCACAAAAATAATCCAATACCAGGAGTTAACCAATGTCAGCAGATAATGGGGTGTACATCTTAAAAACCCCCAATGGACAAGGTGGTTTTGAATACCGTGTTACCCACGCTCAAGCAATAGAAAATATCTACTGGGATGAAAGGTTTTATCAGGGTCATAATCCCGAAGGTAATCCAACTCAAGTAGTCAACTATTTTGGCAAATGTAATGTTCTTATCAATCAAGATAATGCTTTTAATTTAGCACAGGGGATAGCAAAGGAAATATTGGCTGATGACTTTTGCCCAATATTAGAGTACGGTATTGTCAGAATAGATTTGCCACACCCATTTAGCCATTATGTTGAGAAAAACAAGCAAACAATAAAGGAGAGTTAGATCAGATGAGCAAAGAGCAGATTAAGATACGGCGAAGTTGGTTGATTAATCCAGATACAAAAATTGAAGAAAGCAAGAAAACCAAACAAAAATTTCGTGAAGAAAAAGACGAAGATTGGGGTAAATATACAGGGTTTATTAGCAAAGAAGACTTAAAAGAACTTGAAGAAGAAAAGGACGACAAAAATGACAATTATTAGGATGTGGAAAGGAAAAGATGCCCTTGCTCGGTGCGAGAAAGAATGTAAGGAAACCATTATTGTTGACCAGAACAAGAAAATTGACCACATAGAACTTGTAGCTATCCCAGAAGACCTCAATATGTTCATTGTTTATTACTCCGAAGCTGCCTAACCGCCCATAATAGGTACACAACATAGCCTATTTTGCCCTACACGTCCCTATCTTTTGCTACCCTAGTTTCCCCCCTTCCTTATGCTTCTTTGACCGTTCCAGGCAACACCAGTGAAGATTTTTAACGCCCGCCCGCCCGCCAAACGCCAGTACTAATCATCATCTCCATCTTTCATCTCCATCATTACATCTCCGGCATAACCAATATGAATTGTTCACAGATGTTTGAGCAAGGATTGTTTTGTAATATTTACGAAGAAAAGGTATGGAAGAAAAACGCATAATTCCAATAAAACACGCCGAAGATTACTTTCTGTCTCAATTATATCAGTCCAATCGTCCTGCCAAAGAAACTATGCGTATTCTCAAGACATTGAATAGATATGTTAAATGTTGTAACAGGGATATATTCTATTCCATAGATGTCATCAACGAGAGAACCATTCGTTTCAAGCCACTAAATGATTTAGCGGATGATTGCTTGCTCACAGTTGCTCTGTTCGCCAAGCACATCCTAGAACTCAACCGTCGTCACGCAGCTCCTTCTATTCAGTGGTACAAGATGGTGGGAACTACTAGTTTTGAGCGACTCGGCTACTACGACATCGCCAATGACTATGACTATTGGACTGATTTTATTAGCGAACACATCTTTGCCTGACACCAGTGAACTTATTTTTTTAAGAACCCTGTTTCCTCCAGACACCAGGTTGCACGCAGCACATCACCCTAGGTAAATTCTGGGAACTTTCACTAGTGTTGTAAGATCAGTGAAACAATTTGATAGTTACTAGAGTTCGTCGCTGGGTGGAAGAAGTCCCCGTCGTGGGTAAGTTTTCTTCTTGACATTATACACTTGTTATAGTAGTCTATCCGCAAATGAAAATAATTTTTACTTCTGACAACCATATCTATTACGGCGATCAGCGAAAAGCAGTGAAAGATATGATGACTGCTATCCGCAAGGAACACCCAGATGTGGTCTGCAGTTGTGGCGATGTGGGGGAGATCTTAATTAGTGAAGATTTAAGTTTGGTGCAAGAGCTATTCTCTATTCAACCTACATTGTTTGTCCCTGGCAACCACGATCTTTATTCCCAACAAAAATATACTCCTCCAGAAGCTATGGAAAGATTCTTGCGGAATATGCCTTATGGTATTCCGCTACAGAAATATTGGACGGATACTACAACGGTCTACGAAAAGAATGACTGTTTATTCCTTGGTTCTATTCTGTTCCCAGATTTTGCAGACCCAAGACTAGTAATGGGGAAGAGATACTACGACGATGGCTGTTGCACCATTGATGGCACATATATAAATTTGCGGGGCGGGTGGCTTCAATACACTATGCCATTGCTGGATGCCTTCAAGACAAAGTTACAATTGGTGGACAAAAGTAAGTGCAAAAATGTTATTATAGTCACCCACTATCCATGCTTTCTTTCTCAATACAATTTAAACCCTAACGAAGACATTAGTGCATATTTCTATTGTCATCAGGCAGGTGAGATGATTAAAGAAGTTGCTGGCAGAAATACCAACAAAAAATTCTATGCAGTTGCGGCTCACGGACACGAATACTGCAGGGGAGAGTGGATTCAGGAAGGCAATCTTTTTACTCATGGAATTAAAACTACATATGTTTCGCAGGATTATGTCTCATTGGAAATTCCTTCTACTACTGACTAATTATCTTCTTGACTTTCATACTGAATCTGCTACACTTCTTATCAGAAAGGGAAAAATACTATGGTAATAGGTTTATCAAGATATGCAAAGGTTAAAGGGGGTTGGGGGCGTTCTATGCTTAATAAACTTAGTCGCCCTACAAAACATAAAATTTGTCGTCGTGTTCATAAACAGTACCGCCAAGAAGCTAGGAAAGAAATTGAAGAGTCGGAGTAAAATACTTCTTCCAAAAGGAACAATTCTATGAACTGTTGCGAAAAAGCACTAACTTTATTTAAGCCCAATGACAAATACGCCGAAGCTATTGGAATAGACCCAGACGGAAACAAAATCAAGTTCAGGCTCTTCAAAACCAGCGATAATATAGTTGGCTATTTCAGGAAGGGTAGTCGCAAGCGTGGATACAGGTTGGAAAATCAAAATCTGCTTGATATTCTTCCTATCACTCATTACAAGCAAAACGACAAGAAATGGCAAGATGGCTGGAAAAAAGTCAGGGCAAGGCTGGAAGCATCTGGTTTGTGGAAAAACTTAATCAGTGAAATAAATATTGCCCTTGATATCGGCTACGACAAGATGCAGGATCTCTATAAGAAATACTGGGATATTCAGGACGAAGCAGAGAAGCTGGCGTACATAAAACAAGTGGATACACGGCTGATTGATACTAACGACGAAGGCAAGGAATATATCAAGTCAAGCATCATATGGAGTTACGCCAAGCTTCCCAAGGTCAAGAAAATGTATTTCGGCAAGTATAAAACCCCACACATTCTTGAGCAAATACAAAAGGCTATGGAAAGTAAAACGAAAACTTCACAATATGGACGAGCATCATACGATATTAGCTTTGAATACAATCCCGAAAAAAACAAAGCATACTATAGTGAAGAATACAAAGGATGCGGCAACGGACATTACTTTTTGGCTTTGGACGCAACTCATTGTTTGTTTTACGAAGACGATTGATTTTCTTCTTGACTTTTGACTTCAATCTGCTATACTTCTTATCAGAAAGGAGCAATTATGAGCAAAAATCTTCCCAGCATCTCACTTGCATTTTGTGAAGGTACGAGCGACAAGGTTTACAAAACGGCTATTGAAGAAGCGAAGGGGAAATATGTTGTCAATTTCGCTTTTGGTCGAAGAGGCTCCACCCTCAATACAGGGACAAAAACCAACCAACCAGTATCCCTTGAAGAAGCCCAAAAGATTTACGATAAACTTGTACTGTCCAAAACTGGCAAGGGCTACAAAATCGTAGGTGGAGCCGAAGGGCTTGGCACAAGTGTTGCAAACGCCGTGGTAGATAAAGACCAGCGAGATACAGGACTTCGCCCCCAATTACTCAACCCCATTACCGAAGAAGAAGCTGAAGCATATCTGACAGATGATGATTGGTGTGCTCAAGAAAAGTTTGACGGCAAGCGAATGACAATCAGGAAATCAGTGGACATTGTCGCCGCCAACAAGAAGGGGTTAAGTATCGGCTATCCAGACACCATCGCCTCTTCTCTTGCGTTGATTGCCCTTGACGCATATTTTGTTACTGACGGGGAAGCAGTTGGAGATGTCTTCAATGTCTTTGATCTATTGGAATGCCATAATACTGACTTACGGGACGAACCCTACAGCGACCGCATAGATATGCTTAAGACATTCATTGGGGGTGGAAGCAAAGCAGTAGTAGTAGCCGAGACAGCCATAGGGACAACCGCCAAGCGAAAAATGATGGCGAAGCTCAAGGCATCAGGCAAGGAAGGTATCGTCTTCAAAAAGCTGTCTGCAAAGTGGTATGCGGGTCGCCCAGAGTCAGGCGGGTCTGCGGTCAAGTGCAAATATTGGGCTTCATGCTCATGCGTTGTTTCAAAGATCAATGCCAAGCGAAGTATTCAGGTGTCTCTGGAAGGTCAACCTGTGGGCAATGTAACCATTCCTCCGAACAAAGAAATCCCTGCGGTGGGTCAAGTTGTGGAGATAAAGTACCTTTATGTCGCTGGCAAAGGCGGTTCGCTCTACCAACCAATCTATCTTAATGTAAGGGATGATGTTGATGAGAGCGAATGCACCTTTAAGGATCAAAAGCTTAAATATAAGTCGCAAGATGAAGATTAATGCTTGACTTTCTCTATCCATTGTGCTACCTTATGAACAATGAAAACAAATAAGATATATTTTTCTTGCAGGAAAATTTGGGAACAATGTTTTAATTTTGGTATAGGTGTTGGCTGGGATACTACAGATAAAACATTTTGTATTCTTATTCAACTAGGTAAATGGCTTGTTGTTTTGGGTCCTCATTTTAATAATAGCTGAACAATGAAAAACATTTTTATAATCAAGCCAGTATCTAAAGACAAGTCTACGAAAATTGAAGTTGCTTTTCCTCCTGGATTCTTTGGTGCATTGGTGTTCGGTCTTATCTTCTTGAAGCTATCTGGACAACTTAATTGGTCTTGGTGGTTTATCTTGTCTCCAGTAATTGTGGGAACGCTAATATCAATTTATTTTTTCATAAGGAAAAACAAATGAACGAAAAAACTGCCAACAAAATCTATGACATTCTTGTAAAAGAGTGCGGTGCTTCTGAAACAGAGCGTGAACACTTTGTCTATAGCCAAACTAGTGAAGAAATAAGGGAGTGGCGGTTCTGCGGGGAACTCGGCTTCGGCGGAAAGTTCTGGCGGAACGACGACAGGCTCTATGTGAATTGCTACAACGAAGACTTAACACCGAAACGAAGCAAGATGATTGAACAGGCAAACAAATTGCTGGAGACAATATGAAATATGTAATTGTAGAAAAAATGGGGACTGAAGTACCTCTTATGTTCCCTGATTGCGTTCCCCACGAAACCTTTGCTGATATGAAGCCTGTTTCTGCTGCCAAATTTTTTGTCTCTGTTGATTCCAAAGACAATAAAGTATATACAACTTACGGAGAAAGCACAAGTCTCAAGTTAAAACCACGCCCAGAAGATGCCGATATAATTAAACACGCCTTTGAGTTTGAAGAGTAAAAAATAGAAACCATAGTATAACCTAAAGGAGAAATATGGAAAACGACAACAGCGAACTAGTGAAAGAAATGATTGACGGGCTGACCGAAACGGCAAGGCAGGCACTAGCTAATGACGAGCTATTTACACTCGGTGCCAAGGTGCAAAAGAAAACCTTGGTTGCCTTGATGAAGGAAGGCTTTACTCGCAAGGAAGCGATCAGCATTATGTCTGGTGCCGCCAAGAGCAACATTAAATAACGCCGATATTATGGACAGCCAAATCGTGGAAAAAATCTGATATTTTGTTCTTGACTTATTCCACAAATCTGCTATGCTTCTTATCAGAAAGAGGGAATAGTATAACAACCAAAAAGGAGACCTAAAATGAACCTGACCCCAACAGTAGCTTTAGTAATCATCAACATTATCGCCTTTGCCGTGTACACCTATGGGCTGATAGTCTTGATTCCTATCTTGAAGGCGGTTTTCAAGGCAGGAAAAGGGGCTGAAATCCAGATTGCAGGACAAGTATGGAAGGTAAGCTATAAACTGCTTGCCCTGACAACCACGCCCTTTCTTGTCTATCCTGTCATTATTATCACCTATGCTTGGGTCATTTACCGCATTATTGCATAAGAAAGGAAATATGAAAATGAAGAAAAATGCTTTCACCCTTTTGGAACTTTTAGTTGTAATGGTTATTGTGGCAGTTATTTCTGCGGTTGCTATCCCTTCTTTTTTTAGTATGGGCAAGGGTATGGCAAAGAGAACGGCAACATCAAACATTCATTCCACAATATCTCTATCAAGACAGTGGGCAATAACTCATCGTGAACAAGTTACATTTGTTTTGTCAAAAAACGGAATGATTTATAACCCCACTAACAACCCTCATTTTACTGCGTCAACAGATTCTAATGCACCCGCCTGTTACTATGCAGTCAATGACGCTGGGGAAATTATTCAAAGCATTACATCCCTCCCTTTAGGAATTCTTGCAGTTCCTGAAACAACTACAACTGGTGGAGCAAATGGTCCTTGGCCCGTTACATTTAAAACAGATGGGGGATTAACTATTGGAGACCCCTTTATAATAAAAATATATCAAGGTCACAGATTGGGAGAATCTTTTGTCTTTGACTATAACAACCCTAATACAATAACCATCAACTGGCTTACTGGTGGAATTAAGATGGAGTAAAATAATGGAACTCATCATTCTAATATTGCTTGCCTTGTGGCATCAAAGGTCTACGGAACAAGAAGTAGAGCCAAGCCCTATCTACAACAGGACTTGGGAAGTCTGGTAATGACCCACTAAATGATGCGTACAAATAAGGATAACTGATGAAAAAAGAAGTCAAAGACATAATGGGTCTTCCGTTGCCTCGCCTTGAATTGCGCTGGATAAAAAAAGGAAAGTCGTGGAATGAAAGAGAGTGTATTTACGAAATGGTCGTCCCCCTGCAATCGCTGGATATACGACGGGAAGACAAAAATGGCAAACAAGTCCGTTCAGTCTTGAGGATAGAAATGGGACGGACAAAGGTGACGGGCGGTACGGAAAACGCACAGCCACCAATCCGTGACGGGAAAGTGGATGCACCTTTCAGGGATGGAGCTCACGCACAGTGGGATGCCGATGTGTTGAATATGACGGTGTGGGCAACCTGCGAAGAATCTTTTTCCCGCCTTTACCCAAAAGCCCCCGAAGATAAACAACCCACTAAATGATGTGCATATGAAGGGTCAAAACATATTTGATGCTTGTTTGGTTTTAATATTTTTGTTCATTGTTGTTGGCTTTTGTATAATGATGTATAAAGATGGAATGGAAACCGAAAGACTTGGATACACCACATACAAAGTGTCATCAAGGGCTTCTGATGGTGTAATTCACACCAACTGGCTTGAAGGACGACAACCCACTAAATAATAGGTGTATATGACCAATATGAAAGAGCCTGGCAAGAAAAATAATTACTTGATTCCTTGGGGCTTAAAAAAAATGGATAGTGGGTGGAGTTTTGAACAAGCTACCCAAGCTATGAACGAAATGCGAAAGAAAAGCCTTAAAGAAATCAAGGAGTTGGTTAAACAATAAGCCTGTTAAATAAGACACATAAGGAGAAATAAAATGAATGGTCTGTTTGGATTTTTGTCAATCTTGGTAATCTGCGGTGCTTTAATCGCCATTTTTGAAGGCAAGTTAACCAAAAAAGATCCCTTGGCACAACAAATTGAACAGATCAGCGAAGCTTATCCATACAATGATAAGGCAAGTATGGAGCATCGTGACAAGCTCATCTCGGAACTCATACGAAGATACAACCCCACCAATACGATGTCCGAAATAGAAGCAAAATAAAACACTATAGCATCAAACACAGGATCGCTGGAAAGCTGGCGATCCTTTTTCTTTTCCACCACTATCCTTGGGTAAGTTTCCCAGTCATCACGGACAGGCACGGACATCATAAATTCTTCAATTTTCACTGGTGTTACAATCATAGGGTCACTAGTACCCAACCCACTAAATGATGCGTGTGTTGTGGTCTTCCTAAACAATACCTGCCAGATACAAGCACCAGTGAACAAAAAAACACGCCGACATCAGCACGACCGTAAATAGCTCACCATCAGTGAAACATCAGACCCAACTTCAGTGCTGGCCCGTTTATGATCCTGGAAGCGTCATCCAAGACAAGTGGTCGTAAATTTACTCTTGACTTTAAAATCAATTGTGATACTCTTGTACCAGAAAACAAAGGAGGATACAATGAATGTTGACTCAATCAGAAAAGAAACGGAACGCCACGCCGAAGCGATGAAGGAATTGCTCGGTCAACTCAAGACCCACATCCTTGCCCTTCCCGATAACCCACGCATCAACCGCATAGCTCCACGATGCTTCACTATCAGCTCAAAAGACATTGGCAGTAATTGGTCTGTGGAGCATCACGACTTCAAGAGACAATATGAACTTATCGTCAAAGAGCTTGAAGCCTGCGAAACCGCCAATGTTTTTAACAAGCTCCAAAAGATTATCAGTGAAAGTAAGATTGTTACTTCTACAACTAGTGGATATTTACGCACCAACCATACGCTGAACCTTCATCCTGATGTTGTATCCCATCTCCGTAAGCTCGCCAATATGCCACCGACTAACTGCCCCGCCTGCCATGGAGAAAGAGAATGGGCTGGCGAAGGAATCAAAGCCATCTGCTACTTCTGCGGGAAATAAAGGAATCATACAAAACAGCATTGTATGATGAAATAATCAAGGAGACAAAATGGAAATCAAAAAAATAGCACAAGAAAATGTACCTTCTCAATACTCACGGGAAGTTATGGGAGAGCTTACTGATACTGAAACGGGACGCATTGATTTTGTTCATAACGAAATCATAGAACTCATCAATACCCTCAATCCAACAGGCAAGACAATTGATTACGACATAAATATGATTCAGCAAGTTGCAGACCTGATAGAAGAACATCTTGTTGCTAAAGGCATTTGTACTGCTATGGAATTTATGCCCTATCGTGAAGAATAAGTAACGCCAACACCAATCAAACCCGCTGACCAGACAAGGTGGCGGGTTTTTTGTCTCCCACATTTTTAATCTTTAAGTTGCAACAGCAGGTTGTGATCACATCTCTGTCTCCTGATCATTTCTGGTTCAGCAGGATGAGCAGCTGACTCTAATAGCACGGCTCGCAATGTTCACTAATAAAAAATCCCTTAAAACCCCAATAAAACAGGGGTATTTAGAAGCATCCAACACCAGTGAAGAATTATCCCAAATAAGTTCTGATAGCATGCGCCCCAGGATGATCATGATCATCATCGTGATCATAATGTCATCTCGGTTGTAAACACAATTGTAAACACATTTATAACCAACGACTTATGAATACTTGGTTTGATTTAAGTTTTGATCTAGTTGCTGTATCCAACTTAATCTAGCCTGCCCACGCCACCTTGGTTGGGCAGAACTATGTATGCTGGCGACCCATAGTTTGACCAGAACTTCATCTCATTGCACCATCTGTGATAGCCTTATTCGGCTTTGTAACAACCACAGACAGGACTCAAACCATTGAGCAATCACTTGATACCTGTTGCTTGCCCAAACAGTAACACGGTCATTCTGCGTCTTTAATAACTTCAACCCACACGCACTCGTCCCCGAAAGGAAACCAACATCCAACCCTGGTTATTGATCATGTGCCTTCGTATGATCCACACTACGGCCTCAAACTTAAGTCATCAAAAAATGTTCACTAATAAAAACACTTCAAAAAACCCAATGAAATCAACTAAAATAAACCAAAAGAAACACCAGTGAAGATTAACGGCTGTTCGACCAGTTCAATGGACTTAACCGGAGAGCTGCATCTTCGTGATAAACTATCTGTTGTAACTATGATTGTTTGCAACAACTTACAAATACTCTTCAATGACATCAGAACTCTAGATCCTGCGCTACCTCCTTTACCTCCGCCACCAGCATTACTACCATTGCTACCTGTATTTAACCCAGCATCAACAGGTTATAGTTATTCTTTAGTGCATCTTCAGCAAGCATCAACCAGATGAGCCTGCAAGCATACGCATCGCAATCCTATTTCGCCACTTCAATCTCACATCCTGTTGCCAGAATTGTCATCATCTGTAACATCTGGTTTTAAAACAATCAATTTATTTACTTGACTTTTATTTAGAATCTGCTACTATCTTATCAGAAAAAGGGAAAGAACCACTTTAAAACAATTCAAACCAACCTAAAGGAAAACCACAATGAGTTCAGAAACCCAAGTCAAGCTCGTATCAAGCCACTTCGGACGCATCATCCTTCATCTCGCCTGCATCAAAAGGGATAGGAAGTATTACTGGCATCTCAAAGGCATCCTGCGTGAGTTGGCAATATGACGAGAGAGCGAAAATCTTTTTGGTGGCTTGTCCATCCAGAACACAATAGAGCATCTGGAAAATGGGCAACTGCCAGAAAAGCCTTGAAACATAAAATTGGTGATTACGAAAACGCAAAACCTGTTAAAGCAAAAACTGGAATGGAAGCAATGAAATCATTATGGACAAAATCCCCAAGCCAAGTGACGGTGGCTATGTTCCCGAAATAGGCGACAACTGTAAGTGGGAATAGTATGGAACCATTCAACCAAAAGAAGTATAACCTGCGTGGACTAGCCCAAGACCAGTGGATACTTTCTATGCCCGATGAAGATGCCGACCCATACAAAACTCTCTGCCCCTGCGGGTGCGGAAAGAAATGGAAATTTTGCTTGACCAACCTTGAAGAACACGAAGAAAGATTCATTAGTGAATACATCCAAAAACATTCCAACTGACATCAACATCCAAGCCAAGGAACTCTGCAACCTCGGTATCTGCGTCAGTATGTCGGAAGCCAGACGAGTCATATCCACACTTCCCCCGAAACGCCTCGCTCAAATCGTTGAAAAGAAAACCAAAGAGTCCACCCCGCCCAAGCCCTAATTGCTACCTGTCATCACCTGCATCAAACTTTGGGTCGCCTGCAACAGCTATCTACGACGCATCTTCACCCAATGTTTACTATTGTTTCTGGGCATCTGAACTCCCTTCCACCCACTCCTCCCTGGGAAAGGAATTCTTCCCAGACCATAACTTTCACTGATCCAAAAAACAAACACCAGTGAAATGTTTGAGAGTTGCCTGCCGTCCCAGCTCCTTACCGGCATCACTGAAGTGATCGTTCCACTACAACTTGCTACTCATATCCAAATGCACCGTGCAAACCAGCCATCAGTGAAGAAGCGTTCCCGTCTGTCCAAACGCCTTCTACTCCCGGCAACCTAGGTCAAAGTCCGACTAGGTCTACGAACTCGGAATCCGTACCACCAGTGAATAAACTTCCCCGCCGCATCTTGAACAGTCACGACCGTCATCTCTCACATCCCTGAACTGAAGAAACCGTGCAAATAAATCCCAATCTTTTGTTCTTGACTTCTGTATGAAATCTGCTACTCTTATCTTATGAAAACAAAAAGATATAAATTAATGCTGATTGGCTTTGTTGTAGTGGATTATTTTTATGGGTAAAGGGTTATAAAATAACCATATGAAAACAAAAAACAAAGACGGAACAATCAACATCTCTATCAAATGCCCCCATTGTGGAAAACCCATCAACAAAACATCAGTAGAATTCGGTATGGATTGCGAAAATCATTGCGGAGAAAAAGCCTACAAAGAACTTATTGCAACTAACACCGAAGCCAAGGCGATGGACAATTTTATGAAACAACTTCAATCCCCAGAAACTTTTAAGGATTGTAATGACGAAAAAGACAAGGTGTTTGATAAAGCTCTTGAACTCTTAACCGCTGTAATGCCCAAATGAAAACCTGTAACCATTATAATAAAAATTCTTCCATCTGCAACGACAAGCAACAAGGTGTCTGCCCAATGCATCAAATCCAAGACATCAACCACGCCATTGACCCAACCGACCCAACCCATCAACGCATACTGGAATTCCGTTGCCCAAGACAACCCTTTATCGGCAAAGAACTCCATTATGTAAAGCATATTTAATCAAATGAAAAAGATAAAAAAATATATTAAAATGTTTTTGGATGAAATAAAACAACATTGCAGATTGTTCGTTATGCCAAAATCTTCTTGACTTTAACAAATAATCTGATAGGCTCTTATCTATGGAAACAGATGTAAGAATCGGAGAACGCCTTTATACTTTCTATAATCAGAAAGATATAACCAAAGCCGTTCATATCTATGCCCACTTCATTGGCAACCAGAATGAGTTTGAAGAAAAAATGGAAGATGAAGGTATTGATTTTGTTTACGCCGAACAAGGCTGATTAATTGCTTGACTTCTACTAAAAATCTGCTACTCTTTCCCTATGAAAACAAATAAAAAAAATTTCTGCTCAATCAGACAGAAGAACATAACCAAAGGAACTTGTCTGCAACAGATAAAGAATGCCCAGCCCAGCCAACTCGCCACCTGCAGAAAATGCCTGTGCAACTTGTTTGGTCAACAGAGCCTTAATAACCTGCTTGCCTAAAATAAAAATAAATCCAAATGAAACCGACCCATATCGCCCTTGAAAAAGGTTGCGACGCTAGAACCCCTGATGGATATCGTAGAGAAGTCCTTATCAGGGAGACAACTAACTTCTGGATTACCCCAACAGGACATAAATACCGCAAACCCAATGGCTAAAGTTGCGGTACTTGGCCAATGTATGAAATCATCCCCCAATCCATTAAATCCCTTCCGACCCATACCGCCACATCAGTGAAAAACGAGAAGGTGGAAAATCCCAAAGTTAAAGACGACTTTAGTAAGACAGTCAGCCTGTGGAAGGAAGGCGACAACTACCGAACCATCTATAACACATTCTATAAGCAGGACGGCTATCCACAAGTCCCTGACCGCCCCGCTAAATTGGATACATCAACCATCAAACCCTTTGTCCTACCCAAACTAGAAAGGAGGGTATCCTATAGCAAAAAACAACCAACCTAATTGTTTGAACTAATATATTGTATAGAATCTAATTGAACTTGGAAGCCCCGCCTAAAAACGGGGCTTCTTTTTTTAACCCTTCGTTCCCACCCCAGCTTCATCTGCCCAGGGAAGATGTCCGCCCAGTACTGCCGACGAATCTTCACTGGTTTGATAGCCATCAGTGGATAATTTGCCCGATGAGTCGCACATACAGTTCATCCTGGATGTACGGTGGCTGGATACGATTCCGCCAATGACGCCTTTCATTAGTGAAAAACTATTGCCGTCACCGACATCTTCCGGTCATCCTGCTGATCCTGAGTCATCCTGATCCTGAATGAGTTCCTTTCCTGCCTCGGAATTTTCCCCAAATATCATTATTAAATAAAGGCACAATACTATAAGAAGAATGCATTCCTGCCCCAATGCCCCCAACCCCACCAGATGGCACAGGATAACCCAAGAACCGTCCAACTGCCCTTGCCTATACCTTTCCATTACTGCCAATGATAATGCCCTACAGACGACGCAAACCACTTGCAGTCCAACAAGATTATATATGAATCGTTGGAACAGAAGATGGGATATCCAAACACCTTGGTGATCGCTGGTGCAGCTGCAGACGCCAGTAAACCAGAATAATGTTCACTGGTGGGTAAAATTCACTAATGAACACAATAACCCATTGATTACTGTATGTGGACAATATAGTAAACAATGCAGTATGAGCGAGTCACAGGAGTGGGACGGCAGATAACGATGGTGGTGGAACAGACGCTAGCGGATGGGTGGTAGGATGAAGGAAGTTATACTGGTGATGATAGCTGTGGGCATAGCGAAGGGGACTGGTCGGACGGGACAGCAGTGAAAGAGTCGGGGGACGGGTG
>Ga0247841_10006833_pt1 | contig 17311 bp, 11 predicted proteins | sample LaCruzMarch2015__2_FD_192410 | JGI IMG/M metagenome (GOLD analysis project Ga0247841, IMG submission 192410) | Freshwater microbial communities from meromictic Lake La Cruz, Castile-La Mancha, Spain - LaCruzMarch2015_18m | ecosystem: Environmental > Aquatic > Freshwater > Lake | place: Spain... | reverse complement strand
CCGAACGACAAATGATTGCCGCGCTCACGCGCGCAATCTTGCACAATTTTTCAGCTGAACACCTAAAAATTGACACGTTATAAAGTTTTGTCCCAAAGCCTTTTACAGCAGTTCTAGTTTAAAGTTAAATTACCCTATTCTTTACAATAAAGAATTAACTAGCGATCACGAAATTGATGCGAGCGAATTCTATATTTTAGGCGCTTGTAATTATGCTAATGAAGGATATTTGTGTTACAGAAAAATGTCAATAACTATTAATGATACTACAACCACTCCTGCTTGTACCCCAACTTGCCCCGCTGCTTCAACAGTTAGTTGTGGTGCAACAATAGTTCCGACCAATCTTGCTACTTGCCCTAGCGGTACTTGCTCGGGAACCGGAACAAAAGATTGTGGAACAACCACAACAGATTCTTGTTGGAAAATTGTGGATAGTTTTTTCTCATATGATTCAGCAAAAGTGCCTTTTAGCAGTTCAGGATGGATGCACGTTTATGGTTCCTATACTCACTCCACGAAAACGAACGGGGTTTGGGCTAATCAAACTGTTACAGATGGCTGGATTGACCTCGGGGGAAGCGGGAACGGGACTTACTTAACTGGAACTGTGGGGAGCAGTTCTATTAGTTACCAAAATAATAATTATTTTAATTCCTCAACAACTAACTGGGTTTACTTTTACCAAGATTACCAATACTTTTCTAATATAATTGTTTACGTTTCAGCCAACGAAACCTACACAATACCAGGAAACTGGGTTTGGGTGAATGATGTTTGGAGATTTGATCCTCAAATATGGACCACTAATACCACTTGCGACGCAAGCAAGTACACTTTAACTAACGGGCCTTCAGGGCCAACCACCACCTGCACTCCGAGCTGTTCTCCTGCTTGCGGGCAAGCGGATGGGTGCAATGGATACTGCGCCTCAACAGATATCACCACTGGTTACACAAATAATTGTGATGGAAAAAACGCTTGCGGGTATTGGAGGGTTAGCACTCCAGGAACTTACGGAACCTACAACAGATGGCTTGATTTGACAAGCGACACTTCAGTAGGGGACGAAACTACCGCACAATGCGACGGAATAGATAATGATTGCGACGGAACAATAGACGAAGCATGCACAGTCACTTGCACCCCTATTTGCCCTGATGCCTCAACAATTAACTGCGGAGTTACAATAACCCCAACAAATCTCTCCACCTGCCCTAGCGCAACATGTACGGGAGTCGGAACAAAAAACTGCACCACTCAAAACCAAACAGCAACATTCACTTCAAGTCCTAGTGGAGCAGATGTTTACCTCGCAACAGCAGCGCAAGGGGGCGGCATCATGATGACTGCAGGAACTTGGGGTCCCACCCCAATCAATAATATAATCCTTAGTTCAAACACAAATTACATTTACAAAATCAGAAAAACCGGCTACCAAGACAAAGACGGAACTTTCACCACCTCCTCAACCCCCCAAACAATAAACGTAACACTCACCCCCACAACCACCCAATGTACTCCTGCGTGCACAGGAAAAACTTGCGGAGCCAGTGACGGATGCAACGGAACCTGCACAAGCGCAAACAGCAACTGCACAACCACCCAATGTACTCCCCAGTGCCCTGCCGCTTCAACAGTTGATTGCGGGCAAGCAATAACCCCAACAAACATTAGCACTTGCCCAAACACAACATGCTCAGGAACTGGAACAAAAAATTGTATTTTGCCATGCACAAAAAACAATTACACTTTCATTTTAACTCCAACCACTTGCCCAAGCAACCAACAACAAACAAAACAATACTCCAAAACAGGAACTTGTGAAGGAGGAGAAGCACAACCCCAAGACACAACCATTGCGTGCACTTACAATGCACCAACCTGCACCTACACTTACTCAAACTACACTGATTGTCAGCCAACAGGAATCAAAACAAGAACAGTAACAAACACCACTCCACAAACTTGCCAAGGCAACCCAACCGAACTAAGTGTTCAATGTGCTTACACTCCAAACTGTACTGACTCAGATTGGTTGTACCAAGAAGGAGCTTGTCAGTCAAATAATATTAAAACAAAAACTTGGGTTAAGAGTGGAAATTGTACCGGAGGAGTAACTAACCCTTCAACAGAAACTATTACTTGTGTTTACGCTTCCGAGTGCACTGAGAATAATTGGAGTTATATTGAATCAGATTGTGTTGCCGAAGGTAAAACAAGAACCTGGACAAAAAGTGGAGACTGCAACGGCGGAGTAACTCACCAAACAAAAGAGACCGTTGACTGCACCGCCCAACCCCTGTCAAACGTAACCTCCGAACAACCTAACCAAAACCAGCAGAGCGAGAGCAGTTGCATGGATATTTGCACAAAAAAATACGCTGACATCCAAAAATGCTTGAAAGAATGCAACATCACCCCTCCGGACATTAATCAACCAAACACGAACGCTTTTTGCGGAGACAAAAAATGCGACGAAACTGAACAAAAAACAGGAATGTGTCCAACTGATTGCGCAAACAATAAACTTTGCATTGAAAGTGATTGGAACTTTACTCTAGAACCAGAACAATGCGACTCAACAGGGGAACAACTAAAGTACTGGGAAAAAACAACAAACTGCCAAGGGGAAGTAATGCATAAAGACGGAGAAATTATTGAATGCGAGTACAATTCACAAAACACTTTCGGAATGGTATCCGAATTAATCGACTCAATCCTAAGATTCTTTGGGTTGTTAAGAGAGTAAATTACTTCCCATTTTTTCTTGTTTAACTGGAAACATTTTTAAGCTTCAAGTGCTTACTTTTAGTGGTTGGTTTTGTGGTGGGTTCTATGCACGGAGTAATCGCCTCTATTAAGGATTTTGAAAAAGTTTTTCCCAAATGCCCGAAAAGTGGAGAAAGAAGGCAAGCGCTTGAGAAGTATTTTGCAATTAATGGAGTAATTAAGGCGCATGAGGGTGCAAAAGAGTGGCCTAAGCTTTCCTACCCTAACAACCAAGTGCTTGATTCTAAATTGAAAGAAATTAAAGAAAAGAAAAAAATTTATTCAACTAAATTAGGAGAGTGGAAAGGAAAACATCTTTCCGCGGCAATGTACCACCAAGTGAATCAGGTGAAGAAATTTAAAGAGCCTCTTTACTGGAAACATGTCGCTAAAACTGTTATTGACCCTGATTACAGAAAAGACGCGGAGTCAGTAAAACTCCCAGCGCATCTGGTGAGTGATAAAAAGTGGCAGCCTATGGTAAAAATGTTTGTGAATGATATTGAGTACCGAAAACAATTAACTGAGACTGTGAATACTTCAATAGTTTATAAAAATAATAAGAAGGTTGCTCAGTTCGCTGACGATTTGCAAGGCTTTCGAATGGAAGCCTCAGATAAACAAGTAAAGGATCTTGATGAAAAAATTGCTGAACTTAACGAAACGGAAAAAGCCCTTAAAGAAATGCAAAAGTGGGCGAAGGAATAAGTAATATAAATAAGCATAATGTCATCTATTTAGTTATGCATCTTAACACAAGGTCCGGCCAAGGAACAATTGAGTACTTGGTTATTCTCGCAATAATAGTTGTTCTTGCTCTGATAGTTATTGGGTTAGTTGTTAGTCAAACCGATTCTTCAAGCAATGTTTCGCAATCCTCTGGTAAATTAAATCAGCTTGTTGGGACTGGGGGGATTAGTATTGCTGAGGCTGCTGCTGACCCAGCGGGTGACGGGTTGATTAGGGTATCAAATAATTCCGGAGAAAATTTAACTCTGACTACAATTACTCCTGTTGATGGTGCAGGAACAGAAGCTACTCCAATCACTTACAACACTTCAATTGTTTCAGGAAATTCAATGACTTTTTCTTTAAGCAACATAAGTAATAGTTGTTCTTGCGGCGCTAGTGATTCAATAAAAATTTGTTTTTTTAAACTAACAACTCTCTCTGCTGCGGGGCTTGAAAGAACTTTTACCACTACTGTTATGACTCAGTGTACCCAAAATGTTACTCCAGTAAACCCAACAATAATAGTTTCTCCAGTGTCGGGCACAGTAAACTGCTGGAGTGAAGTAACCGCCCCTCACCCGATTTGTACTTTGAGTGATTTGAACAAAATGAGGGAACACTTGGACTGGAATTATATTTTGAGTAATGACATTAACGCTTATGACACAATAAGTTGGGAGGACGGGGCTGGATTTTTACCTGTAGGGGATAGTTCAACAGAATACTCAGGAATGTTTGACGGCGGGGGTCACTTAATTAAGAATTTGTTTATTTACCGCCCCTCAACAAGTCAGGTTGGTTTGTTCGGAAAAACAACAAGCGATTCAGTTATTACAAAAGTTGGTATTGTTGACGCAAATATTTTAGGTTTTGCAGAGGTGGGAGGAGTGGCAGGAAAGATTGATGGGAATATTACTAAAAGTTTCGCTTCAGGATACTTTGCTACATCTGAGGCAGACAGTGCCAATTGTGTAGGGGCTCTGAATGGGAGCAGCGTTGGAAATATTGTTGATTCTTATTCAAACGGAACCGTTTATTCGGGCTGGGGTTACGCGGGCGGGCTAAGTTGCGGGAACGGCCATATTATTAATTCTTATTCAACTGCCAACACCTCCAAATCTTATGTATCACATAATAGTGCGGGCGGATTAATTTCAGAAATAAATACTGCACACGTGATTAATTCTTTTTCAACAGGGAGGGCGGATAGTGGAGGACTTATTGGAAGAATCTGGAGTTGTGTTGGGTCTTGCATCACAAACTCTTATTGGTATGATCAAGCGGGGGACGGGGCAACGCAGTGTTATACTAACGGAGACACTAATTGTACAAAAATAACTGATGCGAACGGCGGAATAGCTTGGTTCTATCTTGAAACTAACTCCCCAATGAACACGTGGGATTTTGTTGACACTTGGACGGTTCGGGATAATAATTACCCTATACTAAAATGGCAAAATCAATAATATTTTTATAAAAACAAAAACCAAAAAGAACTTTATTAAAAAACCAAAACTTATTTTCAAAAAAAACTTCACATCATCCTGGACTAGCCGGCATGACACTTCCAAATCGTTTATATACAAAAAAATAGGAGTGGTTGTAGTTTGATTGTCAGACCCTTTATTGGGTTTGACTTAAAACTTGAGGTGTATTTTATGGTAGCATCAAGGATTGTAAGATTTGTAGAAGCAACTGGAATGAGAGAGGTAAATTTCTCTTATATTAGAATTTAATTGAGAAGCGAGCGGAAACTTTAGGGCTTTATCAAACTCACCCTGCGAAAATGCCTTTGAGTACTGCTTTTGCCTCTTTTAATTTCCCACACAAAGTTTGAATTTTAAAAAAAAAACGTAATGCAACTTAGTTGCAAAAAGTAATAATTAGGGGGTAATAGTATGGTTGAAAGTAAGAAAGTTGAAGAAGTTAAAAACGAGGGCAGAGGCCCTGTAAAGAAAGTAAAAGTGGGGGCGATTGAGGTCGCTGTTTGGGAGAACTCTTCCAAGGACGGGAAAAAGTTTTTCACAACCACGATGGATCGAAGCTACAAGCTCGGAGAAGAGTGGAAGAAAACGGGTTCTTTAAGAAATGAGGATTTGCCAAAAGCAATTCTTGCACTGCAGGAAGCTTATCACTTTGTTGCAGTGAAAAACACTGACTAACTTTGGTTAAGCAAATCACCGTTAAAACAAAGGAATTAAACTTACCCCAAAGACCAATCCAATTATATAATTATATGTATAATTATATCTTTGTGGTTTAATGGTTCAAATAGTTTTGTCAATCAGCGAGAAGCATAACAAAAAATTAAGGGATTTGGCTATGAAAGAATTTGAAGGAAAAAAAGGCGCTCTTTCAGCGATCGTTGAGAAGGGAATTGACCTTGCGGATGAGGAAGCGAAAAGGAATGAGGCACACTATAAACTACTTGATCTTGCAAGAAAATCAAAATTAAAGCTTGGCGACGGAAAATTTGACAGGAATGAGTTGTATGCAGAACGAATGCGGCAAAAGTTTGGTTGATTCAAACATTCTGATTTATTTAGCGGATTCCCAAGACCCAAAAAGACAAGCTTCGGCTTTGAATTGGCTTGAAGAAAACATTGGCAGAACAATTTTTGTTTCCGCACAAACCCTGCGCGAATTTGCTTTCAGAGCGCTTGTTAAGTCTACCCCGTCAGAAAAAATAATTGATTTTCTCGACTTATTCACTGCAAGATTCACTGTTCTGCAAGACGACCAGCTTGACACAAAAAACGCTGTTGAACTATGTAAAGGAAACCAAAAACTTTTTTGGGACGCAAGCATTGTTTCTGTAATGAACCGCAACGGGATTGACTGCATCTTAACAGAGAACACAAAAGACTTTAGAACGCTCGGAGTGAAAGCAGTAAATCCGTTGAAATAAAAAAAACAAAACCATTTAAGATTTTTTGCTGTTCCAATATTCATTCAAAAAAGTTACTTTATCACCTTTCATATTTAGAATTATTATTCCCACCATGTAATATTTTTTCCCGCTTTGAATATTTCTACAAGTCCATTCAGCGAAGCCAGTTTTCTTGTCTGCTGAGAGGTAACACTTACCCAAAGTGAATTTTATGCTCTTTGTATTCTCAACTACTATAAAATCCCAAAACTTTTTTATTTCTTTATGCCCGCGATAAGGCTTTGCCAGCGGGCTTTCTTGATATACCCCGTTTTTTGTAAAGCACTCTAAAATCAGATTCGTGTTTCGCTCTTCCCACGCTTTTTTGTATTTTAGCATCACTGCTTTCACTTGATTAATGTTCATACACAGAAGTAGTAATATTTAGTATAAAAATCCGCCCATTCTTGCACCGCTAAGTTATTAAAATCCAAAAACCATTTTTACTTTAGTGGCGAGATGGTAAAACCTAAAACAAAAAGGCTCGTTCCTAAGACAGCTATTGTTTATTTAGTTGCGGGGCTCTCCTCTAGATTCGGGGGGAAAATAAAACAATTCGCGCAAGTGGGCCCAAAGGGAGAAACCCTAATTGAAGTCTCAATGCAGCAAGCAATCAAAGCGGGTTTTAAGGAAATCATTTTTATTGTTGGAGAAAAAACCGAGGATCCCTTCAAGGACAAATTCCAAGCAGGGTACATGAACACCCCTGTGTATTATGCAAATCAAACCTTTGACCCAAGTGAGAGAGATAAACCTTGGGGAACAGTTGATGCGCTCGTCTCTGCAAAAGAAGTAATCACTAGCCCATTTGCGGTATGCAATGGGGATGATTTGTACGGAGTGAATTCTTTCAAGAAAGTTAGAAAGTTTTTGGAGGAGAGCGAAGGAGAAAAAGATTGCATTGCAATCGGGTATGTTTTGGAGAAAGTTATCCCTGAAGTCGGCTCAACTAACCGGGCAATTTTTTCTATTGATAAAAAAAGTTTTGTAACTAACCTTAATGAAATACTCGGGATTGAGAAAAACAAATTGAGTGAGAAGGGACTCAATGGGAAAGAACTTTGCAGCATGAACCTTTTTGGGATGAGTGAAGATACGCTCGCCCTTCTAGAAAAACAACTTAACAAATTCAAAAAAACTCACGAAGGGGACAGGAAGAGCGAGTGCTATTTGCCAGTAGAACTTAGCGCACTTGTGAAAGAAAAGAAAATCAAAATGAAACTAAAAAAAACAACTGATGAGTGGCTTGGAGTAACTAACCCCGAGGATGAGGAAAGTGTAAGAAAAAAACTTTCAAAACAAAAGTAACTTTATTTGTCGCCGGCACGCCACCTTGATTACCTTTATAATTCTCTTTAATTCTCTCTTCTAGTATGCACAAAAAAATTCCCGAGCTTGTACTAAAAGCGAATGGTTTTGAAAAATTTAATCCTATGCAAGAAGCGTGCTTAAAAAAACTTGAAAAAAATCTTGTAGTATCTGCCCCTACTGCGAGCGGGAAAACTGTGGTTGCGGAGCTCTTCGCACTTCAAACTGTTCTTAACGAAAACAAGAAAGTTATTTACACTTGCCCCCTTCGTGCGCTTGCAAGCGAACACTATAAGGATTTCAAAAGAAAATACTCTGTGCAAGGGGATGAGAATAAAATAAAGTTCGCGGTTTCAACTGGTGACCTTGACTCTAGCAGTTCGTACTTAAAAAGTTTTGATGTAATAATGACCACTTACGAAAAACTTGCCTCGCTGCTCAGGCATAAATCAGAATGGCTGAATGATGTCGGTTGCATTATAATTGATGAAATTCACGAACTTGATTCTGATAGGGGCCCAGTTCTTGAAATTGCGCTCACTCAAATGCGCACAAATAATCCTAAAGTAAAAGTTCTTGGATTAAGCGCAACAATTCCCAATGCTAAAGAGCTTTCAACTTGGTTAAACGCGGAGCTTGTGGAGAGTGATTTTCGCCCGACAAAATTAAGAGAGGGAGTGCTTCTTGATAGTGAAATTGAATTCAACGATCTCACAACCGAGAAAGGAACTTTAGAGGAAGTAATTGAAGAAAATTTGAAGAACAATAAACAAATGCTAATTTTTATGAACGCGAGAAAACGCGCAGAGCAGATGGCAAAAAAAATTTCAGAGCAAACAAGCCCGCATAGTAAAAAAAATAAAGAGGAGCTTGAAAAAATATCAAAAAAAGTTCTCTCCGTGCTTGAGTCCCCAACGGAGCAGTGCGCTTCGCTTGCGGAAAAAATTACTCACGGCGCAGCTTTCCACCACGCGGGACTGATGAATGAACAACGAGAAATTGTGGAGGAAAATTTTAGGAATGGAAAAATAAAAGTTTTGTGCGCTACTCCGACCCTTGCGGCGGGAGTTAATACCCCTGCGGATGTTGTAATTATCCCGTCCTTGTACAGGTTTGAAAAATTTGGAATGGAATTAATCAGCGTGAGAGAGTACAAGCAAATGGCGGGAAGAAGCGGCCGGCCCAAATTCTCAACTGAGGGGAAAAGCATTGCTGTTGCAAACGGGGACACTCAAAAAGATTTACTCATGACAAAATTTGTGAACGGAAAAATTGAGGAAATCGAATCAAAGCTCTCAATAATCCCTATTCTTCGAACTCACGTGCTCGCACTAATCGCCACAAATTATATTAATGACATTAAAAGTATTGAAGTTTTTTTCCAGCGCACCCTTTACGCGCATCAACTTGGAAACATGGGGGAACTTTTGGATAATGTTCTTGAAATAATCGAGGATTTGGTCGAGTACAAGTTTGTTGAAAAAAAAGAGAATCATTTTTTTGCAACAATTTTAGGAAAACGTGTTTCGGATTTGTTTTTGGACCCTGATTCAGCGAATGAATTAATTATCGCGCTTAATGCAAAAAAAACTTTCACCCCTTTCTCTTACCTTTACGCGTGGGTGAATTGCTTGGAGTTCTCTCCTTGGCTTCGCCCCCCGAAGAATGTTCACGCGATGGTGATGGAGGAGATTTCAACAAGGGCGGAGCTTTTGCCTTTTTCGCAGGAGCATGTCCTTTTTGAGCCCGAATCCGTTCAAAAGTTTTTTTCCGCGATGATGTTTGAGGAGTGGGTTAATGAAAAGAGGGAGCAGGAATTGTTCAAAAATTATGGTCTTGCCCCTGGAGCCCTTTTTGGAAAAGCCCAAATAATCGAGTGGCTCTCTTACTCCACAATTGAGCTCGCAAAAGTTTTGAATCAGGAGAGGCACTTAATTCCTGTACAAAAACTAGGAAAGAGAGTAAAGTATGGGGTTAAGGAAGAGTTGCTTTTATTAGTGGAGCTTAAGGGGATTGGGAGAGTAAGGGCAAGGAAGCTCTTTAATGCTGGACTAAAGAAACCTAGCGAAGTTAAGGCAAATTTGCACAAGGTTGAGGCAGTACTTGGAAAGAAAGTAGCTGAGGATTTAGCAAAACAGTTGGGCGAGCCAAAAAATAACTAAAAAATTGGATTTTCCTAAATAATTTATTAATTTTTCCAACTCTTTTTTGGTGGCAAAAACTTTATTAACAACGATTTGCCTATTAGTAACAGGTTTTCGCGGGTTGGAAGTGCAGTAAAATGGGTTTTTTCAAGAACATTTACTATTTTTTTGAGGACCGCTGGTATATTCTCCTTGACAAGCTTAACAACTATCTCCCTGTTTACAAAGTAATTGATCCAGTGGATAAGGTTGTTCCTAGCTTTATCCTCTTCTTATTATTATTACTATTTATACTGGTGCTCTTAGGTTACCTCGCCCAATTCACTTCCCCCTATGATGTTACTTTCACTACTTTGGATTCTTCCACCAGCGAAACTCTTTCAGGGGTAAGAGTTTTTGGCTCTGTTCAGGGAGAAATTTTTGAAAAAACCACCCTCACGGATGGAACCGCATTAGTTTCAGTAATGGGCAAGAGTGTTAACACTTACCAGCTTCTCGGAAGAATGCTTTTTTCTTCGCCGATTGAGAGCTTCACCGCGGTTGTAAGCGCTGAAAAAAGTGGGTACGAGAAGGTAACAAAGCAGGAAGTTACTATTGAATCAAAAGCGGCTTCTCTTGCTCTAAAAAAAATTGCAGTCATAGTAAATCCAAACAGCACTATTGTTGAGCTTGTTGATGAGGACAGTGGAGAAACTATTGTTGATTCTACTAATACGGCTTACATTAAATTTAAGTGCGCTAACAAAACTATTTTAGAAAAAAAGGTTTTGGATAATGATGATGGAGCAAGAGATGGGTCTTTTACTTTGAATGAGACAGATTGTCATTTTGTTGTGGCAGAAGCTACTAGCCCAGGGTATGAGGATGAATCCGGAAGAGAAATTGATTTACCGATTAGTAAGGACTCGCACACAATAGAGCTTAAAAAAATTGATGTTGAAACAAAGGGGTACGCAAGAGTAAGGGTTTATGAAAAAGGAACCGCTTCTTTAGCTGACCCTAAAGAAATTCCGGGGGTATTAATAAAATTCCTTTCAAGTAGTGGGACAGTTATTGACCAGGGGAGCACTGATTCTTCAGGAACTTTAAGAAAAAATCTTGATGCAGGAACTTACACCCTTACCGCTTCAAGCCCTGACGGAAATTATTACTCGATAGGTTCTGATGCGAATAAAAAAATTACTGTGACAGTTGGGTCACAAACTGACAGTATTTTAGAAATGGAGCCAATGAATGTTTCAGACAGGAGGTTTGTAAAAATAAAAGTTATTGATTCAGTGGATACTAATGTTGCTATTTCTGGAGCAATTGTTTTTGCTCAAAAATTAATAAAAGATTCGAACAATGTTATTTATGCGGTTGCGGGCGCTTGGAATTGCACTAATAATTGTTTCACCGATGCTAATGGGATATTAAGTGTTCTTGCCCTCTCAAGCAGGGATGATAGTAATGTTCTTTTAGCAATATACAAAGAGGGGTACTTGTTCAAGGCAATTAAGCCACAACTTTTTAAAACAGCGAGTGAAATTGAAACTGTTTATTTAACAAAAGCGGATACTAACACTTCAGGAACAGCAGATATTGATGTTAAGTCCTCAATTTCAAAAAAACCAATCACTGGGGCTAAAGCTTTCTTGTATATGAATTCAATTGAGCTTGGAATAAAAAGAATTTGTTTGCTTCAAGATGGAAAATTAACTAATAATGTAGGAAGAGCAACTTACTTTGGCTTGCCTACCGCGAATTACTTTGCTAAAGCAACTCTTGGAAGTATTGTGTCAAGGGACTCAAACATTAAATCAATTGATGTTGGCCAAAGGCAAAACCTTCTGGTAGAGCTTGATGTAAATGTTTCTTACATTGAAATAAAATTAATTGATGGTAGTACTGGAGCAAGCGTTGCAAATCAGGGCGGGGCGAGCGTTAAACTGTACAAAGCTTCTTCTGATTTTTCCTCAATTGATGAAACTACTCTTGAAACTTTGTCGTACAGTTCTCTTCTTGGGGCTCACCAAAGCGTGGGTTATGAAGATTCTTCAAATTTATTGATAAAAATTAATCTTGCAGAGTACGCTTCTAATTTTGTTGAATTAAAAGGCGGACTTAGCCCAGGAGCAAATAGAATTAATGTTAGAATGTATCCTTTGAGCGTGATTGATAAGAATGTTAAAGTATTCTTTAACGGACTTTACAAAAGCAATTCAGATTTGATTAGGGGAAACAAAGCAACTTTCCTTGCGCTGGATAATACTGAGTATTACTCACGAATTGATATTGTAATAACAAAACCCCTGCCCTATACTGAGTTATTGGCAATGCTTAGAGTAAATGATGCTCTTCAAATAAACAAAACTGCTTCAATAGAAAATATTGGCTTTAAGACTCCTTTGTATTTTGTTCAAAACGGACTCTACTCTTGCCTAACAAGCGAAAAGACTCCGATTAATGATGATAATTTTTTCATTCAAACCGCCCCCTCGTGCAACAAAACGGATGCTAACTTGGGTCTTCAGGCAGGGATTAAGTGGCAAGGAGTACTCCCAAGTGGAACCCTTCCTGTGGGAACTTACTACTTTGCCCCAACAATTAAATTTACCCCTAGCGCAAAGGACGGGGACTCTCTTGAGCTAAATTATTTTGCTAAAGAAAAGCATGCGACTATTTCTTCAGAAGATAAGGGCAAAATGGTTTTCAGGATAGGTTCCGCGATTTGTGATCCTCAAACCGATTCCACTTGCTCAAAACTTTTCTTTAATGTTAAAATAAATAACTCCTCCGCAAAAACTGACCAGTATAATTATGACTCAGCAAACAAACTCTTCTCAAAACCTTCTGAACTTGTTCAAGTACTTTCTGAAATGCAAAACGTTTTAGAGGTCTCAGTTTTCAATAACACGAAAGGACCTCTTTCTGATGTCAAACTTACCGCATACTCCTCACTAACAAAAGCAAATTCAATAACTAGCGGGAGCGGAACAATTAAATTTGATGAGCCAACCGGTTCCACAAGCAAGGTCCTAACTGACCCAACCCTTCTTTCAGTAGGGTCGTTTGAGCAATCAACTCCAGTTAGTGCGGCATTTTTCCCAATAAAAGCAAACGCGAGCAATTACATTGTTTTGAAAGCGGAAATTGGGGGAGAGACTTATTTACTCTACATTGACACTAAAGCTCCTGGAAGAAAATTAATCCTTTCTGGCGCAAGATTCATGGCAGGAGTGGCTGATCAGAACTTTGATGGAGAAATATTTGTTTCTTCGGGAAGAATTCCTGCGGAACTTGCTAATGTTTTGCTTACGGTGAAAAAGAATTGTACAGGCGATGGAACCAAAATTGTCCCAGTCCTAACAGGCAATTATTTTAATGCAATCATTTCAGGAATTTACGCTTATGGAAAGGATTGTATTATTGTTGATGCCCAACCGACAAACATAATTTACAGTTCACTGCACGAAACCCTTTACGCGGGAAGTGGGGGGATACTGGACCCTACCCTTGCGTGCATTGATGTTTCTTTCCCTGATGCGGAGGATGACCTTTCAGAAATAAGTCTTGATTGGGGAAGAAGAACGGATTTGAGGATTGTGAATAGGTGCGCTGCAAGCGTTGATGTTGTAGCAGAGTCCGGATTAGTAATTGAAAACAAAAATCCTTCCGAGCCATGCAGTCCTTTACTAACTGGAAGAGAATGCACTTTGAGTGTCAAGGGACAAAACAAAACTTATCTGCAGGGAAACGAACCCAACTTTACTGATGTTCTTGGCTTATTCCCTGTGCTAGTTAAAGCAAAGTACTCTGCTTCAAATAAAAAATTCGCGCTAGCTGGAAAATTAAAGGTCCATTTGTTCAACTCAAGCACTTGCTTCGCCATAAACAAGGACGAATTTGATTTCTTAAAAGAAGCTTCTCCTTCCGAATTTAAGATAACTGATGAGTGTCAGTACATTTTGTTTGGGGATTATTACATCCCAAGAAGTACTCTTAACGCAATTGGCGCAGATTTAACAACAGCAGCCCCAAAGTACGATTTCATTGATTTCAATTACGCTTTCAAAGCAACAGGGGGCGGGTTTGATACCACTTACGTTCAAAGGCCTATGAAGAGCGCTATTTATTTTAATGAACAAGCAAAAAATGTAACCTCTAGTGTTGATGGAAATTATAGAAAGTACACAAACTTTTCTTTCAAATTAAATGACTTTAATGGAACCTCTGAAAGATTATTCTTCAAGTGGATTGATTATTCAAAAGACAGTAATTCAAAATACGGGGCGAGAATAGACGGGAATGTTTTAATAAAATATAGAAACGGAACAACAACCTCAATTATACCAAAAATATCTTTTGACTTGAATAACCCAGCAACTTGTGTTTGTAATGGCATAAAATCAGATTCAAACTTTTGCGGAAATGCAAGCGGAGAGCATTGCATGACAGGAATTGAGAGGGCTGAAGTTCTTGAGTGCGGACTTAATTGTAACCTCTCCTACGGTTTAGCTTACACGAATTTCCCGCAAGGCAATGTGAGTGAAATTGACTTTAATGTATTGGGTAATTTGGATAATAATGTTCTTGAAATTAATGCAAGAACTTGGGTTGATTACACTGAACTGGTTCCAGTAATTACCCCAAATAATGACATTGACTCAATACTCTTCGGAGAGGACTCTTTCAGAATATATCCTATGGAAGGTGTAACTTATTTATTAAAATCCTTTAACGGGGTGAATGTTGATGCGGAGTACGCAAAGAAACAAAGGTACTGTGTTGAGCACAAATCGAACACCGCTTGGATTGATGCGAATAAAGTGGTTTGGACTACCACTCAATTCATGAATTGGAGTAGCGCTCTTGAGTTTTGCTCACAGAGCGCATTCCTTGGAACTGCTGACGGATTGGCTAGAACTGATCAATTAAGCGAGGGAATGATTAGCGAGATTAACTCAACCCCATTGAGCTGGATTCCTGGCGATGGAAATTATGGGTTTTGGACAGGCAAAGAATGTACAACCAACTCTTGCGGGGTTTGGTTAAAAGAAGGAAGTGCATTGAGTTTAGAATCAACCTCACTCTTGGGGGATATTGAACACTACGCGCCTTTGTGCGATGCTAATATTCAAAACTTTTCTGTAACAAACGCTGAGTGCAATGCAATGAATATTGTTTGCGATTCAGCAAATAATTGTGTTCTTAAGGGACAAAACGAATTTGATTCTTTTATTGATTCACGATATTTAACAAAAAGAAATCCAATAATTGATTTTAATATTAACAATGTAAAATCTGGTAGTTCAACACTCTCAAGCGGATCAGTAGTTATTTGGATTGAGGGTGGGTTTTTGAAGGCAAGGTACCTCGGGGACAATTACACTGGATATGATGACCAAACAATTGAACTTTTCATGAATGATGCGAGCGCAGCAGGGATTCAATACAGCATAGTAAATATTGTGGATTATGTTAACAAGAATCGAGCAAAGAATAGTTAGAAAAATTAGGTTTAATAAGTAAGAAAATAGTAATTAGGTGAATGAAAATGCAGAAGTACTTAATTGGAGCAATTGCACTAATCATGCTTTTTGCGTGCGCAAGCGCTCTTGGAGCGAATGATATTACTTGGAATGGAACTGTAACTATTAACTTATCAAAAACTTCTTTTACTGAGGCTGAGCCAATCACTGGAACTATTCTTGTTTACAATCTTGAAAGTTACCCTCTTCTGGGAGGGAAATTTGTTATGCACCTAGCTCAGGGGGCATACGCTTATCCTTCGCAGGAGTCAAGTAGTGACAATATTTCGTATGAGAAAATAATTGACCTCAATTGGCTTTTGCCTAACTCAAAAAAAGAGGTGCCTTTTTCTATTGACCCCCAAAAAGAGGGAGCATACAGGCTTGATCTTTACGCTTGGGTGGTTAAATCCAAAATGGTTGGAGCGAGCAACATTCTCTACAACCCAATTTCTACAAATTTGACAGTAACAGGAAAGCCACAAGTGGTGCGAGCGACAATTAATCGAACAATTACTTCGTTTAATGGCTTTAGCGGCCCTGTTGGGTTCCCAATAAAAGAAAACTCTTCATTCAGCGGGGAAGTACTTATTGTGAATAATTCAGCTGTTGAAAAGAAAGGGCTCGAACTGGGAGTAACTATTTGCGAATGGTCCTCAGCGACTTGTGAGGGAAATGAGATTAGAATTAAGGTTCCAACACTACTTCCAGAGGATAATAAAATAGTAAAAGTTGCGCTCATTGCTCCCCTTATCCCTTCAGCGTATGAAATAAACATGAAGCTTTACAATGGAACAGAAATCGAATCCATTTACAAGAGCAGAGTTATTGTTTCCGGAGGCACGGCTAAAATAAGAAAAATTGCGATTAGCGGGCTTGATACAAAAAATTATTCAATTAATGCAATGATTGCGGGCTCTCCGGATCACTTCAATTACCCTGACTTTGAGAACTTTACTTTCGGAGTGGAAGTATACAAGGATGGCGCAATAATTGAAGAAAAATCAGTCAATGTTGCTTTGATAAAAACAGAAGAAGTAATAGGACAAACTTTTGACCTTTCTTCAAAATCATTCTCAAAAATTTGCGGAAAAATAACTAAGGATGGATTAACTTACGACCGCCAGTGCTTTGATGTTCCTCTTGAAGAACTACAAAACGCTTACGATAATGAGCACCCTAAAGTTGTTGATGTTAAGTACACTTACGATGAATCAACAAGCGCCCTAACTATAACTCTTGAAAAGGAAATAATTAATGTTCGAGCAAGACTTTTTTCTACTGAAGAGACTCTCTTTGTTGAGGAAATAAAAACTAATAATTCTTTTACTAAAACAGTTAATGTCCCTAAAGAGAACTTGATGCTTGCGGTGGATGATTTTGATGCTAAGCAGCAAGTGCTAATCGCACTTAACTTTGCTTTACCTATTGAAAAAAGAAATGACCCGATACTTGGAGAAACCCTCTCCCCTTTGCCTTCTTCAGCACTTCCTGAGTGTAATGCGAACGTTTGCGCGAGCGGAACAATTTGTCCCATACAAGCGTTTGAATCAAAGCAAGGCCCTTGCTGTAACACCCCTTGCATCCAGCAAATTGTTTCTCTTCCAAGGGAAAGTATTTTATCAATTCCTTTAATAACTTGGATCGCAGTATTACTTTTACTTATTGCATTACTCGCAGGAATAAATGCTTACAAGGTGGCGAAAAAATGAGCAGACAAAAATTATTTTTGCTCCTCTTAGTTGCCGGGTTTTTTATTGTTTGGTTAAGCGTGGCGAGCGCAAATTGCTCAGGGGCTAGGTGTGATGGAGAGCATGGCGCCGCTTTGTGTGATTGCCCTGCAGGATCCACAACCGGAACCTGTTGTAGAGATTATCGTGTTACAAATTCAAGCGGTCAAATTACGGGAACTCGTG
>Ga0247841_10006832_pt1 | contig 17314 bp, 9 predicted proteins | sample LaCruzMarch2015__2_FD_192410 | JGI IMG/M metagenome (GOLD analysis project Ga0247841, IMG submission 192410) | Freshwater microbial communities from meromictic Lake La Cruz, Castile-La Mancha, Spain - LaCruzMarch2015_18m | ecosystem: Environmental > Aquatic > Freshwater > Lake | place: Spain... | reverse complement strand
CCCAACCCCCACCACCACCAGACCCGCCACTACCAGCAGCATGGCCATAACACGCACCATGCCCACCACCATAAGCCGTTATAGAACCAAAAACAGAATTGCTGCCATTTCCACCTAACGAATATACTCCGCACCCGCCAACACCACCTGCCCCAACAGCAATAAGGTTTGTCCCCGTAACATTCAGGTTTGTATAAACCAAACCTCCGGCCCCACCGCCCGCACCCAACGGCCAACTACTTCCGCCCCCGCCACCGGCCACAACCAACACATCGCAAGTCAACGAGCCGCCCGACACCTCAAATGTCCCATTGGAAGTGAAGGTATGAATTCGGTGACCCCCAGTCGTGGCGATGGTTCCTCCCGAGGTTGACGCCCCGTTGGGGATCTGTGATCCATTATCCATGACCTGTAGTTGGGTGTACTGGTTTAAAGAATTGGCGGAATACCAGTTCGTGGTTCCTGGTTCTTCGTTCGTCGTTACCGGATACCATGCGGATGTGAGCCGGTTGCCGATCGGGTCGTAGGCATAGCCGAAAACATTGGCGCCCATGACGGCGGAGATTAACTCGCTTCTGGTATTATAGCCGAAGTCGTTGGTCACGATGCCGAGGTCAATGCGCCGAGTGCGCCGGCCGGCGGCGTCGTTCAGGTAATCGAACTGCGATATGACGTTCGTGCCGAATTCGTTTTTGATTTGCGTAATGAGATTGCGGTGGTCCTCGTAACTGCGAGAAGTCAGAGGTCCGAGGTCAGAGGTCAGCGAAGAAATCAGGTCGGAGTTGGCCAGATAAGAGTAATTGACCACGGATGACACGGATTGCACGGATGAGGAGACGGAATTGAACCGGCCAAAAGCATCATAGCCGTATTGGACGGCATAGGACGTATCTGACAGATCGAAGCCAGCGGCCCTTCCATAACCGTCATAAGACCGATCAATAACATTCGTTCCCGCAGAGGAAATGATCGTTTCGGTGTCAAGCAGGAGGCCGTTATAGGCAAAGGTGTGGGCGCTGACGCTGGATTCGGCGGTTTTCTGGCGGCCCAGGCGGTCATACGTGAAGGACACGTCCGGGGTGCTGTCGGAGTAATTGAGTTCGGACAGATCACCGGCATCATTGTAGGAATAAGTCGCGGCGCATTGCGCCCCTCCCACAAGGCGGGACCAGGTGCGGCTGGCCAACTTGCCGCCGGTAGCGTAGGTGTAAGTCACGGATTGGCCGGCGGCGTCCTGTTTGTTGGTGAGGAGGCCGGTGGCCTCGTTATACATCCATGTGGTTGTGTCGGCCGTACCGGGATTGGCTGGCCAGGACGCACTCGACCAATCGCTGCCGCCGCGATAGGTGCTCATTGCGGTCATGCGGCCATAAGCGTCATAATTATAGCTCACCGGATAGGCCCCGGAGCCCCAGGTTTTTTCGAGCTGGCCGAACGCTGAATAGGACATATAGGTCGTATTGGACATGGCATCTATTTGGGACACCTTGCGACCGGTGGCGCTATCATAAGTAAAGGTGGTTTGGTTACCGGCGGCATCCTCGACGTAATCTACCCAGCCATGGCTGTCATAATGCGTAACGGAGTTGCCCAAGCGGGCATCTGTAACGGAGTTTCGGCGTCCCAAAGAATCATAGCCGTAAGTCGTGGTTATTCCGCTCTTGCTCGTCTGCGATTGAACCAAGCCATTCACCGTGACCGTGACGACATTCGAGGAGGAATCCGGCAGAGTTGTGGTTTGTGTCACCTTCTTTGCCGATCGGTCCAAGACGGTTGACGCGGTTGTCTGGTTACCGTAAGCGTCGACGGAAACGGTTTCGGCAATGGTATTGGCGGCGAAACCGGTCAACCGCTGACGAGTGATGGCGTTGGTTATGGCGGTTGAGTTATTGTCCGTTGCGTAGATGCGGTTGACGGTTTCTTTCCACCAATCGGACGAATAATACGCATAGGACGTATCTGTTTCCGAAATCCGATCGGTTCCGGCAAGGTCAAGTTCGCCATTGGCGTTAATGTCCAGGCCGGATTGAATCTGGTTGCCCAATTCGTCATAAGCGAAAAGAGACTGCGGGCCGCCGGCTGTGGACTGTCGGATCAATTGGCCTTTGGAGTTGTAAAAGTATTCGTTTGTTTCCGATCCGTTGAAGCCCGGCTTCTCCACGCGAATCGTCCGACCCAATAAATCCGTGGTGGTTTTTGTCCAGCAGGGCGAGCCAGACGAACCTTTGTATTCCACGGTCCATTGCGTGCCATCCTCATTTACACCATAGTCGTAATACATGGGAGTCTGCGCGGTACCGGTCACACTCGCGAGCCGGCCATCCGCGAATTGCTCCGTCACCCGCGTGGCGCCGCCCGGCAGGGTTTCCTGCACTTGTTTCGGAGACTCGCTATACGCACAGGCGGTTACCAGGCCGGCAGAGTCCGTCTTGCCCAGCAATCGGTCGGCCAGATCGTAAGTATTGCTCGTTATCTGGCTTAAGCCGCCGGCTTGCCGTTCTTCCCGCAGCATCCGGCCGGCGGCATCGTAAGCATATGTCCAATAAATAGCGGCCTGCGCCGGATACTCGCCGGCCGTCACGCCCGCCTGTTCGGTGGATTCCAGCCGGTTCAAGGCGTCGTAGAGATAATAACGCTCCAGCCCCTGCTCATCCTTCTCGTAATCCTTGCCACAACACGCCCAGGTCGCATCCGTGCGGCGGCCATCGGACTTGACTTCCGCGGTCACATGACCAAAGGCGTCCAAAACTCGCACGACGTAAGCAATCCGCACATCCTCCTGCGCAGTCAGAAGGTAGGTTTCGTTGAGGACAGAGCGTCCGTTTACCAGCACCTCCACATCCTTCAGGGAGCGGTTCACCAGGCCATTCGGATTCGCCGTACTCGCATGCAAAGTAATGCGCCGGATCGCGTCACTACCCTGACCAACATAGAAGTTCCCGTTCGTCGGATTTTCCGAATCGGCCTGCCATGCGCCTAATTCAAACTCGCTCAATTCATATCGGCCATCCGGATACGTCACGCTCTTAACCTGGCCGGCGCTGCCGTCGGTAGTATTGGTCGGATAATACACCGTGGTTGTGCGCAGGTTCCCTGTGGCTCCATAGTCGGCGCCCGGCGCGCCGCACCGTTCCTCGATCCGGACCGTTTCGCCATTGCCATTCACATACCAGGCGAAATAGGTCCGGCCCACCTCGACGTTCAAGACCGTTTCACGCACCAGCCGCGGCTCCCAAGGCCGCACCGCGATGGTATCGTTCTGATCCACCGACGCATACGAGCGATACTCCGCCTTGGCCTGGCCGGCGGAAGTTCCCGCCGGCACAGATTTCCAGGGACTGACTACGGACGTTACTCGCCCGTTCGTATCATAATCGTATGACGTCCATGATCCATCCGAATGCACCTCCTGGCACAACTGGCCATAGCGGCCCGGCTCCGCGGCATTGTTGTAATAGTCATTTGACGTGACCAGTTGAGCGTTCCCGCACTCCACCCAACGGCCCACAACTCCTTCACCCCAGGCAAAGGTATAGAACATAGTCTCGCTCTGCGCCACCGTCACTTCATTGGAGTCCATTGTGTGGCGCGTTTCCAGGCGATATCCATTGCCGAGATCTTCGGTGAGCAAGGTCTCCACGCTCAGTCCATCGCCTTTGCTCAGGCCCCATGTTTGGAAGTCTCCATCGTAGATAAACTCCGTCCGGTTCGTATGGCCAGTCACGGTTTCCGTGATCCACAGCCGGTTGGAATCGGCCGCTTCATCCGGGTTGCGCACCTCGAGCACCTTGATCGGATCGCCCTGCACGCCATACAACCCATTCGCCTTGGCCCCGACGACGGCAGCGGCATAGAAACGGATTTCATAAGCGTAGTCGTTGTTCGTTACGATATCGAGCAAGCCCTCGGTGGCACGTACTTGACGCATCATGGAGTTCGTCCAGATCTGTTCCACCTCCGGCTTGGCCACACAGCTCAAAGCGGAAGGCTTGGAAAGAGACGAGTTCATGTTGCTCGACATCAGATTCAGGGTGCCAACCGCGCTACCATCGAACGCACGCCCCAAACCGATGGCTATGTTCAGGCTGTCGAGGGTAGAATACGATGTGCCCCACGCGCACTTACCCGATCCACAAGTTTGGCCAGAAACAACTGTTACTGTCTGTGTGTGAATACCAGCCGCGCCACGCACCTTCACGGTGCCGTTTCCTTTAAGGCGCGCCCGGCAACCGTCTGGGTCCAGCCTAATGCCACTGGGTTTAGGGACGACAATCTGCCATGTGACGTTTGACTGCTGCACCGCACTACCACTTGCCACCAGCGTGACACCGCTGCAGTCACTATCACACAATGAAATTGAAAATGAACATGAACCATTCATCGAATAATTCGGTTGCGACTCTGGGTATGTATTGGTATAATAAGGGTGCCAATCCGCGCAGAGCCCGTACACTTGATTACTGGCAAGCCCGGAGGAGTAAACCCGCACATCACTGAGCAGGCCGGACAAATAGGATTGATTGCTGGCAGAGCCGCACACACATTCGGCCTTGCCCAGGGTCAGACCCGATCCGGGATCGTATTCGAGCGGGCCGGAGAACGGCGTTGTACCGACCATCTCGCCATTAACATACAAACTGGCGTTGGTCCCGTCATAGACGCCCGCCACATGGTACCAGACCCCGGTGGTCAAAAAGTTGTCGGCCGTCTGCAATACATTCGTTGCAGAGAGGGTTGCGATTTCAAAAACCAAGGCATTGGTTGTGGTCTTGTATAATGCGTAGGCGAAACCAGCGGATGGATTTTTCTGGGCCAGGAGCGGCATCCGGCCATCAATCATGCCTCCATTCGTGACGGCATCCGGACAAGCGGCAAAACAGACCACAGCGGCAACGGAAACATATGGCGACTTATAATGGCAGGAATTAGCGATCAGCACGGCGCTATTGGTGCCATCAAACGCGTAAACAAAGTTCCAACCCGCATCCGCAACACCAACCCCGGAAGCAATGCCATTATTGGTGTAAATACTGTTATCATACGCCGTGGCGTCGACCATTTCATTCAGTTTCCACCATCCCGTCAATGGCTCAAAAACTCCATCCCCGGCATCCAAGGGATTAAAGCCATTCCGCACTTCCCACCCATCCGAAAGTCCGTCGTCATCCGAATCCGGATCATACGGGTCTGTGCCGAGTTCCGCTTCCTGCCAATCCGACGCCCCATCACCATCGGAATCCACCGCCGAATCGAAACTGAACACGTATTTTACCTGGCCAATGTTGGCCAGGGCGAAATCGTTGGTGGACGAAGAATTGCTCCAGGGATAATATCCGGGCATACCGGAGGGGAGAGTGTTGGTTAGATTCAGGTCGTAGAGGCGGTCATAAAAAGGCTGGGCCACGTATTTTACCTGGCCGAGATTGGCCGGATAATAGTTGTTGGCACTGGAAAAGGCAGCGATCAGCGCGGGAATCGTGGGACCGGCGCCGAAGTAGGCTTCCATTTCGGCGCACGCGCTGGCGGCCATCCATTTCAACTGGCCCTGGGTGATGAGCGCGTAATCGTTCGTGGGCAGGTTGGCGTCAACCGCTCCGCGTTGATACCACCAGGCCGGACCTTGGGCGAAAAGAAATGTAGAATGCAGAATGAAAAATGCAGGAACCAAGAAGCGCAAAGAAGGCAAGAATATTCCCCGCGAAACACCTGCCTTGCTTACAGAAATTACGAAAGACAAAGGCGGAAGGGACGTTTGCCCGCTAAACACGCAAAAGGACGCTAAATAAAACTGCGAAACATGAATCTTTTCCGCAATTTTTCCCCACGCCAAGCGTAGGGAAAAAATTGTGGAAAAACCGCTTTGACTTCGTGATTTAATTTTTTGCGTCATTTCGCGTGTTTAGCGAGCTATATCTCCTCTTACGCGGGCTATCACCTGCTTTGTATCTCTTACTGATTGGTATAAACGCCCATGGGAATGCCTCCGCTGGGCGGAACAAGTGATATGGCCCCGTTTACCAGAACATTGCCAACCACGTGCAGTTGTTCAGCCGGGTTACAGGTCCCAATGCCCACCTTGCCCATGAAGACGTTGATGCCGGACGCGCTGGTCTGGCTGATGCCGTTGGAAGTGATTGACAGCAATGTAATATTGCTGGAGGTGGTCATCGGATATCTCACAATCACGATGCCGGAGCCGCCGGCACCACCAGAGGTTGCACCTTGGTCATCGTTTGCTGAACCACCACCGCCACCTCCGGTGCCATCCACTCCCGGATAGCCATTTGGATGCGCGGAAATATACCCGCCATTTCCGCCCCCATCTATAGCTACACCAGGTGTACCAACCCATGAATCTCCGCCAGCCCCACCACCTGCCCGTCCAACGGCAACCCCTGTTATACTGTTAGTTAATCCATGTCCACCATTACCACCATAGTTAGCAGCTATTGGGTCATGTCCTGGTTCTCCTGCACCACCGCCACCGTCACTTGAATAACTATTTAAATTACTTGCACCATCATAACCCTGTCCAGGTGTTCCTTGCCCACCAGTTACTGTTGCTCCATTTGCCCAACCACACCCACCACCTGACCCACCATTTAATCCAGATGGATGCACGTTATACATACCGCCGCCACCACCCCCACCAACAGCCACAACCGCGCCGAAGGATGAATTGCTTCCGTTTCCCCCTGTGGATGCAGTTCCAGCCGCCCCACCTTGTCCTACGACTATATTTTGAATACCTGTAGATACGGATATATTCGTATAAATATATCCACCCGCTCCACCACCCCCGCCCATTTTGAATCCACCGCCACCGCCACCGGCCACAACCAACACATCGCAATTCAACGAGCCGCCAGACACGACAAAATTAGTTGCCCCCACATTCGTGAACGTATGAATGCGATAGCCCCCAGTCGTGGTAATGGTTCCTCCCAAGGCTGATGCCTCGTTGGTTCCATCAACGGTTGAAACCAACGAAATATCACCATTAACAACTCCGCCGGTCGCGCTCAAAAAGGCGTTTGCCGCATTGGTCGCCGCGGTACCCAGTCCAAGATTGGCACGCGCAGTAGACTGGTTGGCAACATCCGAGAGATTGTTAGCGGCGATCAAGACTCCCGCGTTTGTGCTCAAGGCGCCAACTTGCGCGGCGGTTATGCCGGTAATCTGGGAGCCATCGCCATTCGACGCTAAAAATGCTCCGGCCTCATTCGTGGCCGCGGAACCCAGCCCCAGATTGGCGCGGGCGGCGGCTTGATCGGAAATATCCGAAAGATTGTTTGAGGCGGACAAGTTCCCCGTGGGCCAGGTTGTGCGTGTTTCCCCGCCCAGGGTTATAGCCGAGACAATATTCGTGCCGTCAACGCGGGCATTACCCAACACGTGCAGTTGTTCCGCCGGGTTGTTGGTCCCGATGCCCACCTTGCCCATGAAGACGTTGATGCCGGACGCACTGGTCTGGCTGATGCCGTTGGAGGAGATTGACAGCATGGTAACATTGCTGGAGATTGTTAGCGGATATCTGACGATCACGATGCCGGAGCCGCCGGCGCCACCCTCCGTTGACGCTCTTTCCCCTCCACCACCGCCACCACCAGTATTAGGAGTTCCACTTATTCCTTTTGATTGCGAACCCGCACCACCACCACCTTGCCCGCCGCTTCCATTAGACCCTGCAGGTCCAATAGAAGCACCACCGCCGCCACCGAACCAACCAGCAGGTGATCCACCCACGTTGGCGAATTGAGAATACTCCAACCCATCCCCTCCGTCACCTCCGGCAGTATCTGTTCCTTGATGCCCAAGTTCACCCGCTCCACCTCCTCCTCCAGCGCCCCAATTAGACCCACTTGCTACACACCCAGTTCCGCCATCATATCCTTGAGGAAAACTTCCCCTTCCAGGAATATAATTACCCGGATTTATGTTTACGCCGCCCCCACCACCAGAACCACCATCTTGCCCTGGTGACTGACAAGCATAACCACCACCAGCTCCTCCTCCACTCGCAATCAAAGTACCAAACACTGAATTTGAACCCTTTCCACCTATAGTCGATCCATTTCCGCATACACCCCCAGCACCAACAATCACATCCTTACTCTCTGTTACCGTAATATTACTATAAATTAGACCGCCTGCACCACCGCCACCCGAAGCATATTGCCCCGCACCACCCCCGCCCCCGGCCACGACCAGCACATCGCAATTCAACGATCCACCCGATACGATAAAGTTTGTCGTGCCAATATTCGTAAACGTATGAATGCGATAATTGCCGTTGGTGGTGATGGTTCCTCCGGTAGCCGTGCCGCTTCCGTTGGTTCCATCGGCTGTTGAGAGAAAATACATGTTCCCCAAAAGCGTGGCGTCTTTGGTGACCGTCAGGTTGTCCACTGACAAATCTCCAGCCTGGGCGGAGAGGACCGGAAGAAGGCAGATAGACAACAAGATGTATCTCGTGAAGCGTGAAGCGGATCTCGCAAGAGGCAAGGACAGGAAGGCGTCGCTCGTTATATGTGAAGCGTATCTCGCCAGCATTAGCATTCTTTTCGTTAATCTCATATTTTTCCTCCAATGCGTATCTTGTGAAGCGTCGTTCGTGAAGTGTATCTCGTCAGAGCTTCTTAATCAGATTACGCAACATTCGCGATTCATGATCGATAGCTTCCAATAATTTGTTTTTTACGGCTTCGTCAATGTAGCACAATTCAAAAGCAATCTCGATTCTTGTCATTCATATACTTCGCGCCATAATACGTCGTTCGTAAAGCGTGAAGCGGATCTCGCCAGATTCAGACGAACAGCGCTTTACGAAATACGCTTCACGCATCACGAGATACGCTTTACAGCCTTACATTCCCCTCGATAACCACTTTCACATTCTTTCCCCTGATATCGAGGTTTTCGTTGTAGGTCCCGGATTTGATGACCATCATTGCCGCGCCATCGGCGTCAACTGCGGCCACACCTTTATGGATCGTCTTTTTCGGCCCTTGCTTCTTACCGGAAATGGCCGGCGCTCGGCCTGTAAAGGTGTCGTTACCCCGGGCTTGATCAACGTAGATAATGCCGCTCTCATCCTTATCTTCATCCCCGTCCTTGTCCTTATCCTTGTCTATATCCGGCTTGCATGGATCGGTGTGATAGATAAACACTTCGTCATAGTCACTGAAGCCATCGCCATCCATATCCGCGCAATAATCCGAAGTCCCAAGTTGTCTTTCCTGCTCGTTATCAAGACCATCGCCATCTTCATCAATGTAAATTAAGCCTTCATAAACCGTCACATCGCCCACGCCGCGTCTTAAATGAATAACGGCCGCATCAGGAAAGATTGTCGTGGGAATTTCCAGAAAAAGAACAGCATTAGTGGGCTGGATTCCCGCCTCCGCGGGAATGACAACATGCCATGTCGCGTTACTACCCGTCAGCAGGTTGCCGAAGAGGTTTTCAGCCACAACCGCGCCATTGGTATCCAGCAAATCAACGTAAAGCGAAGAATTACCGGTATCCAAATAATGAACGGCGTAGCGCAGATTGTTGGTCAATATTGTCCGGTCAAGGTCAATGGAGAGGCTCCCTATACCGTTACTCTCACACGCCGATACGTACCAAAACGACTGTGTCGTCGTCAGATCGACCATCCATTCGCCGCAATTTTTATATGCCGCCAGGAACCAGTCCGGATGCGCATAATCATATTGGTCCCCGGTTGTGAACTGCGGCGCGCCCCACTGGAGGTAGGCCCGGCTGATGGGACTTGCATCCACATCATCGTTGAATTCATCGCGATCGGTATCGGGCGCAAAGGGATCGGTCAATTGCTCGGATTCCCGCAGGTTGCTTAAACGATCGCCGTCGTAATCCAGGTCGGCGTCGGCAGGATTGGCGGGATTGAGGCCGAAGAACAGTTCATAGGCATCCATCATGCCGTCGGAATCCGTATCCGGAGATTCCGGTTGGTAGTAGGCAGCCGCACCGATCAACGCCAAGGCAAATAGCAGGAGTGGAATGCCAAGCAGGAATGAATGCCTCATGGTGATCTCCAGTCCGCGCCGTCACCGGCGCGGCTACAATATTCCGGCCCCTTGGTCGCGGCGCGCAGCGCCCCTCCCACTCCCGCAGTCGTCTGGCGTCAATCTTCCAATACGCTTCACGCTTCACGCGCTTACGGCCGGTTCCGGCAGTCGGACGCCTTGCACGATCACGTTGATCAGGCCGATTTTCTTGCCGGTCATATCCTCGATGGCCTTGCGAACATCGTTCTGAATACGCCAGGCCACCTGGGGGATGCGAACGCCGAAGGCGATCACAATGTGGAGATCCAGATTTACTTTCTGGTCTTCCATATCCACCTTGATGCCGCGGTCAAACGAAGCCTTGCCCACCATGCTGGCCAGCCCCTCGGCAAATGAACCGCTCATTTCGACGACCCCGGGAACCTTGAGGGCCGCCAGACGGGCAATCGTGGCAATCACGCTGTTGTGAATGCGGATCGCGCCCAGGTCGGTTCCATCCTCGCCATGTTCCTCCGAGGCATTCTGATCCGCGGCGATCGTCCTGTTTCCATTATTTACTTCGGGCATCCGTTTTTTCATTTCCATGGCGATCCTCCAATACGCTTAAACTGACAAGCCAATCAGACTTGCGACAACTTTGCCGTTCTACCGAACGGCCCCTACACCGATCTGGCCCGCCGGCAACGCTATGCGTAGCATTGCGGACAGGTGTAGCCGCGGTTCGCAAGAACCGCTATGGATTAATATTTCTACACGTCCTTACCGGCCGACGCCACAATGCCTAATCCATCTTTCATCAACTGCTCCAAGTAGGCCGTATGGTAGCGGCCGCGGCGGAACGAAGCATCGTTCAAGAGCGCGCGCCCGAGCGGCACGGTCGTCTTGACCCCTTCGATCATAAATTCGCCAAGTGCTCCGGACATGCGTTGGATGGCCTCCTCACGGGTATCTCCACGCACGATGACCTTGGCAATCAGGCTGTCGTAGTAAGGCAGGATATTATAGCCGCTATAGACGTGCGAGTCCACCCGGATGCCCGGTCCACCCGGGAAATGCACCCACTCCACCAGGCCCGGCGATGGCGCAAAATTATTGGACGGATCCTCCGCGTTAATGCGGAACTCGATCACATACCCCTGGGGATTGATCTCTTTCTTCTCGAAGGACAGCCGCTGGCCGGCGGCAATCTTGATCTGCTCCTTGACCAGGTCGTAGCCGGTAGCCATTTCGGTGACCGGGTGCTCCACCTGGATGCGGGTGTTCATTTCCATGAAATAAAAATGGCCGGCCGGGTCGAGCATAAACTCGATCGTGCCCGCGTTGCGATAGCCGATGGCCTCCGCCGCGCGCACCGCCAGCTTGCCCATCCGCCGCCGCTGGTCGGAAGACAGCACGGGGCACGGCGTCTCCTCCAGTAGTTTCTGGTGCCGGCGCTGGATACTACAATCGCGTTCGCCGAGTTGGACCACGTTACCGTGGTGATCGCCCATAATCTGGATTTCCACGTGGCGGGCGTTTTCGATGTATTTCTCAATATAGACCGCCCCGTTGCCGAACGCCCGCTCCGCTTCGGAACTGGCCATCATGAACCCCTGGGCCAGGCTAACGTCATTGTGGGCAATGCGCATGCCCTTGCCGCCGCCACCGGCCGCCGCCTTGATCAACACGGGGTAGCCGATCTTGCGGACCACCTCCCGCGCTTCCTCCTTGGTCTTGACCACGCCATCACTGCCGGGAATGGTCGGGACGCCGCTCTTGCGCATGGTTTCGCGCGCCACGGCTTTGTCGCCCATCTTCTGAATATTTTCGGCGGTGGGGCCGATGAAAGTGATATTACAGCTTTCGCAGATCTGGACAAAATGCGCGTTTTCCGCCAGGAAGCCGTAGCCGGGGTGGATGGCATCCACGTCCGCCACTTCAGCCGCGCTAATAATATTGGCTATTTTGAGGTAGCTTTCCTGCGCCGGGGCCGGCCCGATGCAAATAGCCTCGTCGGCCATTTGGACATGCAGGGAATGCTCGTCCACTTCGGAATAGACGGCCACGGTTTTGACGCCCATCTCACGGCAGGCCCGGATGATGCGGAGCGCGATTTCACCGCGATTGGCAATTAAAATGCGGTTAAACATGCCATATCCTATTGACGCATGGTTGAAAGGTTCAACGGTTCACGGTTACAGGGTTGTCGGATTTCGGACAAAACAGATCATGAATGCCAAGTCGTGCGTCCTCAACCGTTGAACTGTGAACCCGGAACTTAGAACCTGTTTTTATGTTTTCTCGATTTTAAATAACGGCTGGCCATACTGCACGGCGTGCGCATTCTCCACCAGCACTTCGCGGACGATGCCCTTGACTTCGGCCTTGATCTCGTTCATAACCTTCATGGCCTCGACAATGCACAAGACCGTCTCCGGCGACACCTCCTGGCCAATCGTCACGTACGGCTCGGCATCCGGCGCCGGGGCGCGGTACAAGGTACCCACAAACGGCGCCTTGATGATTGCCACCCGCGGATCATCCGCCACGGGGGCCACCTGCGCGGCGGCCGCCGCCACGACATGTCCGGCCTTGAGCATGGGTGACGCCATGACGGCCACCGAAGGCGCCACCGGTGCGGCCCCGCCCTTCTTAATGGAAAGGCGCACGCCGTTTTCTTCCATTTCAAACTCGGCCAGACCGTTCGCGGTCATCAGGTCAATGATTTCTTTGACTTTATCCAGTTGCATAGTCACCTCTTATTGGTTAATCCGGCCCGCCCACAGTCGCTATCCGTCGGCTGACGGATTGCGGGCGAGCCCACGACCGGACTTGAGATATTGAACTAATCCTATCAGGGCCAGATGATACCCCATGGCCCCGAACCCCATGATCTGACCCAGACAGGCTCCGGCCGTCAGGCTGACATGCCGGAACTCCTCCCGGGCGGCCGTATTCGTCAGGTGCACTTCCACGCATGGCACCGTAACAGCCTGAAGCGCATCCCGCAAAGCTACGCTGGTATGCGTATAAGCGGCCGGATTCAAAATGATCCCATCGAACTTCTCCCGGCTGGCCAGAATTTGCGAGACCAGCACGCCTTCTTCGTTGCTCTGTACCTGCTCCAACTGAACACTCAGCGACGCCGCGCGCTCCCGGAGCCCCTGCATGATATCATCCAGCGTTTCGGCGCCGTAAAGCGCCGGCTCGCGCTTTCCCAACATATTCAGACTTGGTCCATTCAAAACGAGAATTTTGATCATGGCTGGGTATTATCCTTGTTTAATGGCTGATTGCCAAGCACAAATACATCCTGGGCATCGAATTCCATAACCCGCTGGTCATCGAGGCTAACCTTGACCTTGCGACCCAATATCCGTGTTTCCTGCACACAGCCTTCCCCTTCGGGACATCGCACCCGACTACCCTCGCACGGCAATCCGCGGGCCAGGTCCTGGTAACAGGCCTGTTCATAGCGCAGACAGCATTTCAGGCGTCCACACATACCGTTGAGCGTCACCGGGTTGAGTGAAAGACCTTGGCTTTTGGCCATGCGGATGTGAATATTGTCAAACTCCCTGAGCCATACCGCACAACACAGGACACGGCCACAGGACGCCAGCCCGCCGCAGATGGCGGCCTCGTCACGCGCCCCGATTTGCCGCATCTCCACCCGCGCATGCGTTTCCGCCGCCAAGTCATGGATCAGTTGCCGGAAATCAACCCGCTCGTCAGCCGTGAACGTGACCGTCAGGTGCGAACGGTCGAGGGAATAATGCACCCGCACGAGCCGCATGTCGAGTTGGTGTTCATTGATTTTTTCCTGGCACAAGCGCAAAGCCGTCTTGGAAAACAACTGGTTTTCGCCAGCCATCGTCTGGTCCTGCATGGTGGCCCGGCGCAGAACCCGGGGCATGCCTTCCGGCGCTGTCTGGGTCTCACCGTCGATCGAGACGATATGCCCGTATTCCATCACGTGGTCGGCTTCCACGACGCAAGCGTCACCGATGCCGATGGCCAATTCCCTGGGCGCCATGCATCTCCAAGGATGCGTATCGTCACAATTGATATGGAGCAATCGGTGCATAAAAAAACAGTTCTTGGTTCTTCGTTCTTTGTTCTTCGTTCCAAGTCTGCATTTTTCATTCCGCCGTCAGGCGGATAAACCCGCGCTCCAGGATCATGGGCACGGGTAAATTCTGCGCCACTTGCCAACGCATGTCTTCAATCGTGTTGATGTTATCCAATGCGCGGCGGTAAGTCAATGCGGCGGCCTGATGCTGAATCGCTTGCGCCTGATCGGGAAATGCCGGCACGGCCGGGACGCAGTCGCTGCGCTCCAAGCTCTGCGGGCGGGCGGGCGCGTCCGAACCGCCCGCGACGGCGACCTGAAGCAGCACGTCCCTATGCCACAATAAAAGCCATCGCAACAGATCGTTGAAAGCCTCTTTATAGAGGCTTTCAACACGGGCCTCGCGAATTTCTTTGGCCGCTTTCAGTTCCTCGAGCGCATTGGCTTCCGTGCTACCGTCTTCATCCACCGCCTGTTCGATTTCCTCCCGAACTTGCTTCAAGAAACCCAACACCTTGCGCGAGCGGGCCACCGCCGCTACCAGGCTCCGCCCCTCAATGCCCGTCATGGCGTCAACCACGGCGGCACGCAATTGGGCGCCGGCGACCGAGACTTCCGCCGCCAGCACCACGCGCTGACAACGCGATACCACCGTTGGCAGGAGCGCCGCCGGCTGATCGGTAACCAGCAGGAACAGGCATTTATCCGGCGGCTCCTCGAGCGTTTTCAATAACCGGTTAGAGGCCTGCGGATTGAGCCGGTCGGCGTTTAGAAACACCACGGCCTTCCAGCCGCCCTCAAAGGAAGTCAGATTGATATGCTCCTGAACCGCTTCGATTTGCGCCATTAAAATGCCGCGTGATTTTTTCTGCGGTTCCACCCACACCACATCGGCATGGGCATGCGCGGCAATCTGCCGGCACTTCGGGCACTGTCCGCAAGGGCGCTCACCCGGCGCCATGCAATAGAGCAGCGCCACGACCCGCTCGGCCAGGACTCCGGCGGCGCCCCGGGGCGCCCCAACGATCAGGTACGCGTGCGCCAAGCGGCCGGAGGCCAGGCTGTGCCGGAGCGACGCCAAAGCTTTTTCAATTTCAGGTTCCAATGACATCCTGCGCCAACTCCCAGATATCGACTTGAACGGCATCCTCATCGCGCGCGGCATTCACAACCCGGATGCGCTGTGGCCAGCGCCGCGCCAGCTCCAGATACCCGGAACGCACCCGTTCATGAAAGCAAAGCGTTTCTCGTTCGATGCGGTCCTTCTCCACTCCGTCGCGCAGATTGCGCTGGCGCAGACGCTCAAAGCCGGCTTTGACATCCACATCCAGCAGAATCGTAAGATCCGGGACCAGGCCGCCGGTGGCCAAGTCATTCAAGGCCAGGATTTTTTCGACGTCACAGCCGCGCGCGTACCCCTGGTAAGCGGTCGTGGAATCGGCAAAGCGGTCACAGACCACGCAGACCCCCTCTGCCAACGCGGGCGCGATGACCTGGCGCACCAGTTGCGCGCGGCTGGCCATGAATAGGAAGAGCTCCGCTTCCGCGGCCATCCCCTCGCCGCCGGCATCGTGCTGGAGCAGATGGCGAACAGCCTCGCCAACAGAAGTACCACCCGGCTCCCGCGCGATAACCACGGAATAGCCTGCATCCTGGAGTTGAGCGACCAGCCGACGGGCATGCGTGGACTTGCCACTGCCTTCCGGACCTTCCAGCGTGATAAATTTGCCGCGTGGTTTCATGCCGACACTTTCCGCTTCAGCTTGAATCCGTCGGGCGCATCTTGAATGACCCAGCCTTGGGCCTCGACCTCCCGCCGCAGGCGGTCGGCCTCAGCCCAATCCTTGCGCTGGCGGGCTTCCCGTCGTGCTTGGGCCAGGCGAACGACGTCCGCCGGCGGGGCTAGTATATCAGCGTGCCGCACACCCAACACGCGGTCAATATAGGTCAACGCATCAAGGGCCTGGACGGCTTCCGCCGAACTTAAGGCGCCCTCATCCAGGCGCTTGTTTCCCTCGTGGACAAAATCGAACAGCGCGGCCAGGGCCAACGAGATATTAAGGTCATCATCCAAAGCGCGGGTGAAAGCCGCGAGATGGGCGCGCATCCAGGCGGGCAACACACTAATTTCTGATTTATGATTGCTGATTGCTGATTGCTGATCTCCCTGCTTCGCCAAAGCTTCCTCCTTCGCTAAAGCTATGGCGGACAGGTTGCAGGGCAGGCCGGCCTCTGACCTCTGACTTCTGACCTCTGACTTCTGATCGCTTTGCGATCGCATGCGTTCGGCAAACTCATCCAGGCGGGCGAGGGCGCCGCGGGCGGCGTCCAGCACCTCAAAGGTAAAATTGAGCGCCTGCCGATAATGGACGGCCATGAGCGCGTAGCGGATTTCGCGGCCGGAGTAACCACGCCGAAGTATATCCCGGACCGTGAAAAAATTGCCCAGTGATTTTGACATCTTCCGTCCATCCACGACCAAATGGGCGCAATGCATCCAGTACTTGACGAAGGGCCGGCCGGTTGCGGCCTCGCTCTGGGCAATTTCATCCTCATGGTGCGGGAAAATGTTGTCCACGCCGCCGGTGTGCAGATCGAAGCTGGGTCCAAGATACTTCATGCTCATAGCCGAACACTCGATGTGCCAGCCCGGTCGGCCGCGCCCCCAGGGCGAGTCCCAGGCCACGTCGCCGTCCTCGTTTTGCCAGGCTTTCCACAGGGCAAAATCGGCTGCATTTTCCTTTTGATACTCGTCCTGGGCAATGCGCGCGCCCGGCTTAAGGCCGGCGAGGTCCAAGTGCGCAAGTTTCCCGTAATCCTTGAACTTGGCGATGCTGAAATATACGGACCCATCCTCCGAACGGTAGGCATAGCCCTTCTGGAACAGGCTCTCGATCAGGGCAATCATTTCGGGGATATGCGCCGTGGCAGCCGGATAATGCTCGGCCGGCTCGATCGCCAACGCGCGCAGGTCCTCAAAGAATGCATCTTTGTACTTTTGGGTGTGAGCGCCCAAGGAGACCTTGGCCGCGTGCGCGCCGCGGATAGTTTTGTCATCCACGTCAGTAAGGTTCATGACCTGCATCACTTGGAACCCCCGGAAACGAAGAGTGCGCCGGAGCAGGTCTTCGAAAACATAGGCGCGGAAATTGCCGATGGTGGCAAAGTCATAGACCGTCGGCCCGCAGGTGTAAAGCCGGACCTGCGGCGGCTGGAGCCCGACGAATTC
>Ga0247841_10006831_pt1 | contig 17315 bp, 12 predicted proteins | sample LaCruzMarch2015__2_FD_192410 | JGI IMG/M metagenome (GOLD analysis project Ga0247841, IMG submission 192410) | Freshwater microbial communities from meromictic Lake La Cruz, Castile-La Mancha, Spain - LaCruzMarch2015_18m | ecosystem: Environmental > Aquatic > Freshwater > Lake | place: Spain... | reverse complement strand
CTCCGTACATGTCAATGTTGGACTGGCGTCCGTCAACGACCATCATAACCACGGTTCCATCGGCTCTTTTTCCAACCACCGTTCTTGGGTGACGATTTCTATCATCTGCCGCATCGAGGGCGCCGTTTCGCATGATGGTGGCTCCGCCGCCGCAGACATCATTTACGCCAGCAAAAGCGCCGGTATATTCATACTGAACACGGATGGTTACGCCACTTCCGAGGGAATGGGCTACATCCAGGTTATTGGTCACGATCGCAAATTGTCCTTTCGCGATGGTCTTTGAAGCAAAGGAACTAATGGCGCCTTTACCATAGAAATCGTTTGGTCTATTCGGTAATGCCAGTTCGGCAGCATCAACAAAATAACCGTTGCTGGTTGGGCTGACGATGACATCGACCGGAACGATGGTCTTAGTGGCATCGTAATTCGCGAAATAAACCGCGGTTTCATTGTCTCCGGGAGCCGCGTTCACTTTTTGAACATCGAATTCACTGACGATGGCGCCATTTGCGTCATAGACGGCTAATTTCAGGTATTGGGCCCGGGTTACGGCTTGATTACCAATCAGCGAGTTGGCGGTTCCATCATTGGTAAAGGCGACAGTTCCACCGGAAGTGGTTTTGTAATTATTACCATCGGAAACAATGGCTCCGCTGGTTTGATAAGGAAGGTACCCGCTGCCGCTGATATCAAAGAAATCGCCATTGATAGCTGCAACGACCGTCCAGCCCTCATGTTTCAATTCATAATCGGCAATCAAATTACGGACGGTAGTCAAGGTCCAACGATGGTTATTCAGATTGGCCCAAGTAGTTATCTTCACTCCAGCGGAAGTCGGGACTTCCAAAAAGTTCACTTGTTGCGGATAATACTGACCGGCAACAACAAACCCGTTAGCCGGTCCGATCCCGTCAGGATCAAATCCGGAAGCGGTGGTTGAAGTAAATCCTTTTTCCCGGGTTTGGGTGACCCCATAACTCATTTTGGTGGATTCAACAATCTCTTGCGCATAATATTTTGCTCCGCCGATCTCATAGATATCGCCGACGGCGGCTTCAACATGGGCGAAAGAGATTAAAGCCAACAAAGAAAAGAACATTAATAAAAACGCATTAATCTTTTTCATTTGAACACTCCTTATTTTCATTCCATGATATTATAACACATCAATCTTCCAAATCAAAGGTTTAACCGGGTTTTTTAAACAAAAAAGTCCGGATTTTTTCGGACTTAGATATTTTTACTTATATAAATCATTGATGAAGGTCTGGGAAACTAAATAGGTTTTTCCAAACAGGACGGTCGATCGGTATTGCGGGTTGAGGAATTCTTCCTCAAGGGCGGAAAATCCGTTAGGGTTGTAAACATAACTTATCTTCACGCTTTCTTCTCCCGTGTAAACCGGAACAACAAAGGTTCCGTCCGTCATTTGATATTCGGTTTCCCCGATAATCAAAGTCGCGGAAACAATGGTTTTTAGATCATCAAACTCCGGGGTAAAAACGAATCCACCCTCCGTTTGAACGAAGCCGCAACCAAGAAATTCTGGAGCCAGACAGCCGGTTTTCACCACGCCCCCGAAATCCGTTTTCGTTATTCCGTTGGCATCTTTGACGAAAATATCATATTCATATTCGGAATCCAAGGCTAAATTATCGATGGTGACACTTCCGTCCACCACCGGGTACTGAGTTCCTTCGATTTCTACAATGACTTCATCAATTTCCCGTTCCAGAGTTTTCTTAATCTTGGTTTCGATGGTAACGGAATCGGTGGTCGCATCGGTTTGCTCCGAATCGACCATGACATCGCGGGTGACGAAAAATAATCCGGTCAAAACCGATCTTGGACTTCCGTCCGCCGGTGAGTTAACGACTTTGAAATCGCCGTTTTCGCGGACGATCATCGTTACTGATCCCCCGCCGTCCATCTGGTAAGCTTCAACGACCCCATAATTTTTCAAGATGGCATGGCTTTCATCTTGGTTGGCACCGGACATATTGGTTTGTTTTCCGTCAACCGTCATCAAGACCATCGTTCCGGTTGCGGTTCTTCCGACCAGGGAACGTGGATAACGAACGGTATTGTATGAACTGGTTGAATCCAGATCCGCATTGTCCACGCGCATTCTCGTATGATAAGCGGTGGCTGATTCGACCTCATTCATCGGTCCCTCATATTCGTACTGGATCAGAACGCGGGTCCCAATCGACAGAGCTGCTCCCAAAACTTCGGAATTTACCGAAATCGCAAATTGACCGCGGCTTAAAGTCACCGAGGAATTGGCAATGCGGTCAATGGTTCCTTTTCCAAAGAAAGCATTTTGCGCGTTTTGAAGGGTTTTTTGATCATAAAGGGCTTTATAAGTATAAGCTACCGAATTGCTGACATAGGACAGTTCGGGATAAGTGCAAACGAACATGCTGCTTCCGACCACGTTAAGGTCTGGAAAGGTCGACCCCATGGAATAAGGGGCATAAACGGCGTTTTCCCCAACCGCCGGGGTCTCGTTGAACTTGTTGATGAGGATTTTTTGAAGAACTTCTCCTTCTTCATCGATCACCGACAAATACAATCCGGAGAGATTTACTTTTCGGGTTGAGGTATTGTCCCAAGCCGTATAGCCCTGCATGATTTGATCCTGAGAGCCGTCATTGGTAAATCCAAGGATGTAAGTCCCATTGCCGCCATAAGGTTTGGCGCTGATGGAAAACCATTTTTCGCCATCCGCGATGAAAGGCCCGTATGGTTGGGGCATGAAATAGTCAGAGCCGTTTTCCATTCCCCGTTCGCCGTTCAGGAAGTAATATTGGTCCGCATTGACGCCGCCCAAGACTTTCCAGCCCGGATGGTTGGCTTCGTAATCCCGAGCGATGGCGGTGACGGGTTTACGTTCGAAACCGGATTTGTCTGCGTTCATGACCGCCCAAGTGACGACTTTCGAATTCTCGTTGCAGCTTTGCGTCAAAACGTTGACTTGTTGCGGGTAACGAGTTTCGCCAACAAAAGTTTGGCCTTGGTCGAGATAATGGGTCGCTGCTTCACCAATCCGGGTGGTAACGTTGGTATCAACGAAATACCCGGCGGTTCCCGCGTCATTGTAAGTGATGTAAAAGGCATTTAGCTCCAATCCTGAGATCATCGCCACCAACAAAATGGAAATGATCAAAAAAAAGGATGCGCGCAGCCGGCGCAACTGTAAATAAATTTTCATGATGAAACTCCAATCTAATTCCAAAATTATAGCACAAAAAAAACCTTACTTCAAGAATTCTTAAGAAAAAAAAAGAATTTTCAAAGTAAGGCCGTCTTACATCATGGGCGAGAAAGCCGAAAGAAAGGAAACGATCATTTTTCTCAGCAGGGTTCGTTTTTTGGCTTCGGTTTCCGAAACCAAATGCGAGATTTCAAAACAACGGTTCATGTCATCGCGAAGATCCGCCACGGTTGTGGTTTTGAACAATAACGCGGAAACTTCGAAATGATAATAAAGGCTTCGGTAGTCCAAATTGGCCGTTCCGACCATGGCGACTTTATCATCCGATACAATGCATTTGGAATGAATGAAACCCGGCAAGTATTCGTAGATCTTTACACCCGAAGATATCAGTTGTTCGTAATAGGATTGGGTGACGTAGAACACCCACTTCTTGTCCGGTTGATGAGGAACAATGATGCGGACATCAATGCCGCTTTGACCGGCGATTTTTAAGGCGGTCACCATCTCATTGTCCAAAACCAAGTAAGGGCTGGATATGTAAACAAATTTCTTGGCTTGGTTGATGAGCGAAAGATAGGCGGTCTCAATGATTTGTTGTTTATCGAACGGCCCATCTCCGAAAGCCTGAACAAAACCTTCGCCGTGTTCCTGAAGGGTCGGACGGTATTCATTGAAGTTGAAAGTCTCTTTCGTGGACAATTGCCACATTTGGAGAAACATAAAGGTCAGATTCCAAACGCCTTCACCTTTGATCAAAATGGCGCTGTCTTTCCAATGGCCAAATAAATTGACCAGATTGATGTATTCATCGGAGAGATTGGCACCCCCCACGAAACCGACATTTCCATCAATGACCGTAATTTTTCGATGATCCCGATAATTGATGATCATGGTCAAGCGGGGGATGAAAGGGTTAAAGTTGACCACTTTTATGCCCTTGGCGATTAATTTCTTCTTAAAATTTAGTTTGGTTTTTTGGAGACACCCAAAATCGTCATAGATGACGCGAACATCCAAGCCTTGTTTGATCTTGGCTTCAAGGATCTCCAGGATGCTTTGCCACATTTTGCCTTCGCCGATGATGAAATATTCCATGAAGATGTAATGTTCAGCTTTGGAGAGTTCTTCCAGCAAAGATGAATAAAGGGCTTCGCCTGGGGTCAGAAGTTTGGTGGAGCTGTGGTCAGACGGGGAAAATCCCGAGGCGCTTTGAACATATCGTGACAGTTTCTCGTTGTCCGAATCATCCAACACCACTTCGCAAGTATTGTTCTTTTGCTCGGCTTGGACTTCGGAATAAATCTTATTGATCAGTTTGATCCGTCTTTTCGATAATCGAAGACGGCCAAACATCAAGTAGAAAAACACGCCAACCACTGGAAGCATCAAAACCAGCATTATCCAGGATATTTTGTAAGCCGGATTAAAGGAACGGTTTAAAATGGAAAAGGCAAATAAATAACTGATTGCTACAAAGATAATGTAGATGATCAGCCCATATTTACCGATTTCGTAAGCCAAAAGAAAGACGGCCACAATCTGAACCAACAATAAAAAGCTGGCGATGAAACCACGGCTAATAATCAGTTTAAAAAGCTTTTTCATGATTGGCCCCTTTCTAAATAAAAAAAATATGAACTCATCGTCCATATTTCCGAAAGATTATCTCTCTTGTCTTTGTTGTGCTTTGCGTGCTTTGCGGCATTTTGGGCAACGAAGCGGTTCACTAGTCAAACCTTTTTCTTTGTAAAAAGCTTGTTCGCCTTCTGTGAAAACAAAGGTCTCTTTGCAATCCTTGCAAACGATGTTTTTGTCTGGCATTATTTTCCTCCTGTTAGATTTGAAATTTCATATTTTATATTACTATCAGAAGGATATAAGATAAAAGACTACATTTCTACAGTATTATATCACACATACTGGGGATTGTAAAGCGAATTCAACATTATTTAAATTATGTTTTGTATTTGTGGTTTTGTCAATTTTATTTTTTAGGAGCGTATACTTTTTTCAAATGAGCAAATCTTGGCAAACCGTCTTCCGTCGGATAGTTTGTTATACCCTGGATCAATGGCAATGCATAGTCGTAGAATTCCTGGGTCATTCCGGAACGGTCCGGTTTGATCCATTCCTCAGGAACACGTTTTTCCGCGTTGGCGCATAGTTCAACGTCGATCAGTTGATAATCAACTTTGTATTCCTTGGAATTCGGATCGCGAATGATGGCTACCATTTTGTCAGTTTCCCCGGCGATGGCTTTTTGAACCGCAATGGACCCAACATTGAATGCTTCTTCAACATCGGTTTTGGATGCAATGTGGGCGCTGCATCTTTGCAATAGACTGTATTCGATTGGACGAACTTTGATTTTGAACTTGTCGGAGACGATTCCTGCCAATACGGTTGCGGTTCCGCCCAATTGGGCATGACCGAAAGAGTCTTTTTTCAGGCTTACCAAGTATTCGGAAATATATCTTCCTTCGGAATCTTTGATGCCTTCGGAGATAACGGCGATGACTTTGTTCTTCTTCTCCATCGAAACCCGTTTGACATCTTCAATGAACTCATCAACATCAAACGGGGTTTCCGGAAGGTAAACCAAATCCGGTCCGTAACCTTTTGGCGTTCCCAAAACCGAAGCGGCCGTTAGCCATCCGGCGTTGCGGCCCATGACTTCAACGATCAAAACCATGCCGGTATCATAAACTTTGGTATCCAAATAGAGTTCCATCAAGCTGGTAGCAACATACTTGGCGGCGCTGCCGTAGCCTGGGCAATGATCGGTTCCAAACAAATCGTTGTCAATGGTCTTTGGAACACCGATGATGCGGCATTCATATTTTTGGATTTGCAGGTATTTGCTGATCTTGTTGCAAGTGTCCATGGAATCATTCCCGCCGTTATAAAAGAAATAACGAATGTTATAACGTTTGAAGATTTCAAACAACTTTTTATATTCCGATTCATCAACGGAAAATGGTTTTAATTTATAGCGGACTGAGCCCAAAGCCGAAGAGGGAGTGTTCTTCAAAAATTGCAATTCCTCCGGGTCCTCCTGGCGCATGTCAAAAAACTTTTCTTCCAGAATTCCTTTGACACCGTGTTCAGCTCCGTATATTTCCGTGATTTCGTCATGTTTCAGGGCTTCCAAAAAGACTCCGGCTGCGCTGGCATTGATGACCGATGTTGGTCCGCCGGATTGCCCAAATAAACAAGCTCCTCGTAATTTGTTACTCATAATTTTACTTCCTCCGTTGCACATCGTGCGTTTCTTCAAAAAAAAAGATTAGACATATTATATCAAATCTTCACCTTTTTTTCAATCATTTTCGTTAAGTAATTGTTTTCAAGATTAATAGATTATCTTTTAAAAAAAGCAGATTTCCTAGCCCTGGGCCAGGAAATCTGCTTAACTAATTTAGTGATAAAGATCGGTGATAGCGGTTTGCGATACGGCGTACAAATCCTCAAGCAGCAGACATTCAACCGAAGAAATCAAGAGAAATTCAATGGTTTGGTTTACCAAGATGATTTGGCCATCGTTTAAGTCATAACTAAATTCCAAAACGATTGTTTCCAGATTGGTACTGACATCGCTTTGTTTGATGATCGTCTCGCCGCGGCGAACGGTGTAAAGCCGCCCGTTGATGGTCAATTGAGCTTCCAGAAAAGCTCCGCTGCCATCAGGATCATCATAAATGATGGTAATCTCGTAAAAGGTAAAGGCTTCGGCGATCTCCAAGCGGATGAATTCCGGCGGTATTTTCAAAGACTGACAAATTCCGTCATTCAGGAGGGTGTGCTCAAGCCCCTGAGAATCGAGGTAACTGAATTGATAATAATATCCAGTGTCATGCGTCAAATCCGAGAACATAAGCGGTGCACCGGTACTTTCTTGTTTGATGCCGTTGACCTCAAGAAAAAGTGTCTGGATGTCATGACCATTATTGGAAACAAGATCCACGTCAAATTCCAAAGAGTCCGCCGTTGCGACCACATTCAATTCGATGGTTGGCATCTTGACCGCGATCAGAAGACAATTACCGTCCCGGCGCAAAGCTCCGTCCGATGGCGAATTGGTCACCACGAACTGTCCGTTTTTACGGATGATCATTGTCGTCGATCCCCCGCCGTCAAGATTATAAGCTTCTTGGCAACCATAACGCTTCATGGTAGCCGCCATTTCGTTATCAAACATTCCGTCCATTCCCAAAACGGTTTGCCGTCCGTCAATGACGGTCATGACGATTGTTCCGTCCGTTTTTACTCCAACCACGGTTCGCGGATGGCGAGCCGCCAATACGCTCGGAGTATCATGTAAATATTCTCCGGAAGAAAGAAAATGGCCTTGATATCCAGTGGCCGAGGTGACATTCGCAAAATCACCTACGAATTCAAATTGTGTCCGGATTTTGGTTCCGATGGCCAAAGCCGAAATCATCGCGCTGTTGCTGGTGCAAACCGCAAACTGCCCTTTTTCCAAAGTAATCGCGGTGTTTGAGGAGATGGTACCTTTCCCGTAAAAATCATTTTCATTGTTTGGAAGCGCCAGTTCAGCGCTCTCAATCACAAATGTAGAAAAGCTTCCCGAATCCATGACTTTGGGTTCATAAATATGGGTGCTGGAGTTATAGATTCCGTAGTAAACGGAGGTCTGTCCCTCTCCGGGAGCAACATTGATGTTTTCGACGGTAAACTCGGAAACGATCTCGTCATTAACATCGTAAACCCCCAAAATCAAGTTTTCGGTACGATAGTCCGTCTTTCCCGCCACCAAAGTGTTGGTCGTTCCGTCGTTGGTGAAACCCAAAACTCCGGAACGAACCGAAGTTTTGTAAAACTCCCCGTCGGTTACGACCGGGTTGTTGGTTTGGTAAGGAAGGCCGTTCAAAACGGCATTGATGTCAAAAAAGTCAGCATTGATGGCACCCAACACTCGCCAGTCGGGATTATTTTCCTCAAACCGTGCCGCCAAATTGGTGACGGTGGTCAGAGTCCAAACATGGGATCCCAAATTGGCATAACTGATGATCCTGGCCGGCGAATCGGCGGGGATCTCCATGACGTTCACTTGTTGATTGTAGGTTAGGCCTTCTCTGGTGGTCTTGGAAATGTCGGTAAAATGAGTGATGCCATAACCAAGATTGTTCGCCGCCGTTCTTTCAACAATTTGATAAGTTGCTTCCCCGGTCGAGGTTACTTCCGGGTCGAATTCTCCGAATACTCCGACGAAGCTTGTTAAAACAAGCCCCAAAAGGATCAATAAAAATCTAGTTATTTGTTTCATGATAGGCCAGCTTTCAAATCTTCTCTATTTTTTTTTAGTTATGAAGTTTTATTGTTTAATGGATATTTGGCATTTTCAAAAGAAAATCCCCGAGTTCCTTGGTACTTCCGTTATGATATGCGCTGATGTCCTCATTCTTTCGGTTAATCAAACAATCCGTTAGCAGAAAGCCGGTGATCCCCATTTGCTCAGCGATCATGTCTTCTTGGACATCATTGCCAATCATCAGGCATTCCTCCGGTTTCCGAGCGAGATTCTTTAAGATCTCTTCAAAGTACTTAACTCCCGGTTTGCAATAATGCGAGTTTTCGTAGGTTGTGATCAAATCAAAATCTGAGACATTGAGTTCGGCCCAGCGGATTCGCTTTTTTGTTGCCACGCTTGGAAATATCGGATTGGTGGCCAAAACCAGCTGATACCCTTTGTCCTTGCAAATTCGGATTATTTCCGGGGATTTCGGGTTCACCTGAGTGGATGGCCTAACAAAGTCAAATTCATTTTCGTAGTATTGAATGAAAGTAGATTCCAAAGCGGATTTCCCCAACCCCGTCACCTTTTCGAAAGATTCCCAAAAGCAGTCTTCATTGGTCAAACTTCCGTCATTAAGCACCATGGCTTTGATTCCGGTTTGAACGGCAGCCATGATCAACGAAGATGGATGCCCATTGTTTTCCAGCCGGGTTTTCAAGTGTTTGAAATAGAGATGGAGGAATTTTTCTTCATCCATGGGAAGAAGCGTCCCATCCAAGTCAAACAAAATGGTTTTTATCATTCTATCACCTTGGTCTATTATACTAGAGCACCGGCTCTTTATGCAATTACTTTTTAAGAATGTTGAAAAACGAGCGGAAAATGATATAATGAAGTAAGAATTAAAGGAGATTTTTATGGCGGTAAAATATGTCCCGGAACCTTTCAGAATCAAGATGGTGGAAACCATTAAAACCCTCACGGCCGAAGAACGGGCCCAAAGAATCACGGAAGCGCATTACAATGTTTTCAATTTAAAATCCGATGACGTTTACATCGATTTTTTGACCGATAGCGGAACCAATGCCATGAGTTCGGACCAATGGGCCGGCATCATGAACGGCGATGAAGCGTACGCGGGAGCCAAAAGTTATCGACGGTTGCTTGCGGCAGGCGTTGACATTTTTGGATACAAATATATTCAGCCGGTTCATCAAGGGCGAGCCGCGGAAAAAGTTTTGTTTCCGCTGCTTCTTTCAAAAGGCAAATATGCCATTGCGAACATGTTTTTTGATACCACTCGCGCTCATGTAGAGATCGCGGGAGCCAGAGCGATCGACTGCGTCGTTGAGGAAGCAAGGAACATTCAGTTGCGTCTTCCTTTCAAGGGCAACATGGATGTGAGAAAGCTTGAAGAATTGATCAATCATTATGGGAAAGAAAACATTGGTTTGATCGTCATGACCATTACCAACAATTCCGCGGGCGGCCAGCCGGTTTCCATGGAAAACTTAAGACTTACTTCCGAGATTTGCAAAAAATATCATTTGCCATTCTGCATTGATGCGGCCAGGTATGCGGAGAATGCTTATTTCATTAAACAAAGAGAAACGGCTTATAAGAACAAATCGATCCCTGAGATCGTGAAAACCATGTTTTCCTACGCGGACATGTTTACGATGAGTGCCAAAAAGGATGCCATCGTCAATATGGGCGGACTGATTGGGGTAAAAGATAACGACGATTTAGTCGCCAAAGTCAAGGGAAATACCATCGCTTTTGAGGGTTTCATTTCTTACGGCGGATTGGCCGGCCGAGATTTGGAAGCCATTGCCATCGGTCTCTATGAAGGTTTGGACGAAGCCTTTTTGAAATATCGAATCGGTCAGGTCGAATATTTGGCTTCGCTGCTTGATGATGCTAAAATTTCCTATCAATCGCCGGTTGGCGGTCATGGGATATTCATTGATGCGCAAGCAATGTTCCCGAACATTCCCTATTTCCAATTTCCGGCTCAAGCCCTGGCTATTGAATTGTATAAAGAAGCCGGGATCCGCGCTTGCGACATCGGTTCTTTCATGTTAGGAAACGATCCCGATACCAAAAAACAGCTAAAATCGGAATTTGAGTTTACTAGGCTAGCCATCCCAAGGCGAGTTTACACCCAAGCTCATTTGGATTTGGTCGCAGAGGCTTTGATTCACATTAAAAAACGTGCCAATGAAATTAAAGGTTACGCAATAACTTGGGAACCACCGGTGCTCAGACATTTCCAAGCTCATTTGGAGCCGATAAAATAAAAAGGGACTTTCATCCCTTCAAGCCTTGACAAAGTCAGGGCTTTTTTCTTCAAAATAAAAATCAGGGTTTCCCCTGACTTTTCTTTTTGAATGTTTATGCTTATTTATGTCTTGCTTGGTAGCATTCTTTGCAATAAACAGGTTTGTCACCGGTCGGTTTGAAAGGAACTGTTGTTTCTTTTCCGCAACTGGAGCATATAACGTTGTACATTTCTCTAGGTCCGTTTCCGCGGCTTTCACGAAGTTGTGCTTTTTTAGCAGCTCGGCATTCTGGGCATCTTTGTGGATCGTTTTCGAACTTCTTTTCTTTGTAGAATTCTTGTTCTTTTTCGGAGAAGATAAATTCTTTTCCGCAATCCTTACAAACTAATGTTCTGTCTGGCATGGTGTAATTTCTCGCTTTCTGATAGGATCTTTTTCAATAATTTTTGGTCCTTTTATGGGTCTAAAAATAACGAATTTGTCCCACGTGAATATTATATCACTGTTTTTAAATAAATACAATGAAAGAAATAAAATATTTTTAATACTTTTTATTGGAATCTTTTCCGGCTTTTTTGCATGGAACTCCGGAAAAAGTACTTTATGAAGAACTGGTTTTAGTTTCCGTTTTTTTGGGTTTTTGCTTCAAGCCAGGCGACCGTCTCCACATCGCAGATTTGCGGAAACATGTCAACCAGCGAAATCTCTTTGATTTCGTAGTCGGAAACGAGAATTTCCAAGTCCCGGGCTAAGGTAGCAACATCGCAGGAAACATAAACGATTCTCTGGATCCTTCGGGCTTTTATGGTCGAAAGGAGTTGCGGATCGCAGCCTTTTCGCGGCGGATCAATAACGATGGTATCAATATGGACGTCTTCCAGTTTCAGGATCTCTTCTTCCGCTTTTCCAACCAAGAACTGGGCATTTTCAATCCCGTTGATCATGGCATTGCCCTTGGCGTCTTTTATGGCGTCTTCAACAACTTCAATGCCGATGACATTTTTACAATGTCCCGCCAAATATAAGGAAATGGTTCCAACGCCGCAATAGCCATCGACGATCGTTTGGTTTTTCTTGGGGTTAGCGTACTTCAGTACGGTTTTGTATAACTTTTCGGTCTGCTCAAAATTGGTTTGAAAAAAGCTTTGATGCGAAACCGTAAAATTCAGTCCCAACAATTTCTCATTCAAAATCCCCCCTCCGTAAAGCACCCGGCTCTTTGACCCGAGCACAACATTGGAATCTTTGGGGTTAAAATTATGAATGACGGTCTTGATGTTCGGGAAATGACTGACTAATTTCCGAACGATTTCGTCCTGATTGGCGAACGTCGGCGTATTGGTTATAATCACGACCATATATTCATCAACAATGTTCTTTCGGATCAAAACATGGCGAATGACCCCGGAGCGGCTCTTCTCGTTATAGGCCGGTATCTTGTATTCATTGACCAGATCACGAAGGAACTTCGCGATGGCGGTTGCCAAAACCGGTTCGATGTAACACTCAGAAAGCGGGTAAATGTCATGGGATCCCCGTTTGAAGAACCCACATACGGCTTTATTGTTCAGTTGTTGAAAAGGAATCTGCACTTTGTTTCGGTAATAATAAGGATCATCCATCCCCAAGATCCCCGCGACCGGCAGATTGTCCAAATGGCCGATCTTATGAAAGGTGGAAATCGCCATCTGCTTCTTGTATTCCAACTGGCCCGGATAATCCAGATGCATGATCTCGCAGCCGCCGCATTTCCCGAAAGCCGGGCAACGCGGTTCGGCTCGTTTCAGGCTCTTTTCAAGCAATTCCAGGATGGTTCCGAATCCATAGTGCTTGGTCAGTTTGTTGATGACGATCGTGGCTTTTTCCCCGGGAAGCAGGTAATCCACGAAAATAGGAAATCCGTCAAATTTGCAGACACCTTGACCCTGGTGATTCAGATCCACACATTCCGCGGTTAGTTTTTCTCTTTCTTGCATTTTTCTAGTCCTCTATTTGTAGATTATAACACAGAAGCCGTGAAAAAAGGAGAAAAGATTTACTTTTCTCCCTCAGTTTTGGTTTTGTTATTTCTTGCTAATTTTAGAAACCAAGTATCTGGCAGTTCTGACCAATTGAGCGGTGTAGCCCATTTCATTGTCATACCAGGACAGTACTTTTACAAGTTGTTTTCCGTCAACTTCAACGATCGAAGTCATGGAAGCGTCAACCAGCGATCCGAAATGCATGCCGATGACATCGGAAGAGACGATCGGATCTTCAGTGTAGCCCAAAGTCTCGCTCGCGTTGGCTTTCAGCAAAGCATTGATCTCTTCAACGGTGACATGTTTGGCCGGTTCGAAAACCAAGTCAACAATCGATCCGGTGATGGTAGGAACACGAAGCGAAATTCCATCCAATTTTCCTTTTAATTCAGGAATGGCCAAGCCAACTGCGGTTGCCGCTCCGGTAGTGGTTGGAACGATGTTTTCAGCAGCCGCGCGAGTACGGCGGGATTTGATTCCGGCTTTGTGCGGTCCGTCAAGAGTGTTTTGGTCATTGGTATAAGCATGAACGGTAGTCATGTAACCTTTGACGATGCCGATGTTGTCATTCAAAACTTTTGCAACCGGTGCCAAGCAGTTGGTTGTGCAAGAGGCAGCGGAAATGATTTCTTCGCTTCCATCCAAAGTCTTGTGGTTGACATTGTAAACAATGGTCTTGATTCCCTCGCCTTTAGCTGGGGCGGAAATGATGACGCGTTTTGCGCCAGCAGTGATGTGGGCAATCGCTTTGTCTTTGCTGGTGAAAGCACCTGTGCATTCGATAACGACATCAACATCCAAAGCCTTCCAAGGCAAGAGCAATGGGTCTTTTTCTGCGAAAACTTTGATTTCTTTTCCGTCAACAACAATGGCTCCTTGTTTCCAAGAAACACTGTCGTTTTTGTAGCGTCCTTGCGCGCTGTCATATTTCAATAAGTAGGCCAGATCCTCGGCTCCGGTTAAATCGTTCAAAGCAACGATGTCAAAATCCTTGCTTCCAAACATCAAACGGAATGCCAATCTTCCAATTCGTCCAAATCCATTAATAGCAACTTTAACTGCCATATTTAATTTCCTCCTTATGGTTTATTTTACGATAGTATTATACTATTTTCATTTGAAAATTTCAATGATTAATATTTTGATAACGTTATCAAAAATAATCACAGTTTTTTGTGGAAAAGCGCGGCGGTTTTGCGCAAATCCGGAAGCATTTTCGAAAACTCTTCGAAGCTCAAAGCCTGTTCTTTGTCACTTAAAGAATTTTCCGGATCCGGATGAACTTCAAGCAACAACCCGTCGGCACCCGCCGCTACCGCGGCCATGGCCAATGGTTTCACCAAATCGCTTCGGCCGCAGGCATGGGAAGGGTCGGCGATGATGGGAAGATTAGTAAGCATTTTTACCAGCGGAATGGCGCTGATGTCCATGGTATTTCTGGTCATCGTCTCGAAAGTTCGGATTCCCCGCTCACACAAAATGATTTGGTCGTTTCCGCCTTTGAGAATGTATTCGGCGGCGTTAAGCCATTCTTCAATGGTATTTCCGAAACCTCGTTTTAAAATCAGGGGCTTTTTTATTTTCCCCACAGCTTTCAAAAGCTCAAAGTTTTGCATGTTTCGGGCTCCGATTTGGATGAGATCGACGTTCTCCAAATAGAAATCGAGTTCATTCAAGTCCACCAGTTCCGCAACGATCTTCAGATGGTAGCGTTCCTTAAGGTTTTGAATGATTCGATATCCGTCCTTACCGAGCCCCTGGAAGGAATTCGGGGAAGTTCGCGGTTTATACGGGTAGGCCCGCAGAAACCGAATGCCGTTTTTAACCAGAAACTCGGCCGTTTTGACCATCTGGGCTTCGTTCTCCATCGCGCAAGGCCCGGCGATCAAAAGCAGATTCTCATTCAGTGAAAAATCGCCGATGGCGCTCATTCGTTTAACTTTTTTTACAAGTTCCATGTTTTTCCTCTTTTAAAAATTCCAAGGCTTGACGATAGCCGTCAAATCCATGGCCAATGAACCGGGCAACACAAACATCGGCGATCACCGAGATCTTTCGAAACTCCTCGCGATGGTTGACGTCACTCAAATGAACTTCAGCCGTCGGAAGACCAACGGCTTTGATGGCGTCGCGAATCGCGTAGGAATAATGCGTAAAGGCTCCCGGATTGATGATGATTGCATCGGTTTTATTATAGTAGGCGGCTTGGATTTTGTCAACGATGACGCCCTCATGGTTGGTTTGGAGTATTTCCGCTTCGATGCCAAGATCGCTGGCTTGGGCTTTCAGAAAACTTTCCAAAGCCTGATAAGTTTGTTTCCCGTAGATTTCCGGTTCCCGGATCCCCAACATGTTCAGGTTAGGACCATTGATGATCAAGATATTCATTAATTTTCTCCGCTAGTTTCGGAAGGTCGTTTTCATTTACGACCAAGTCCGCGTATTTGTGATAAAGCATGATCCGCTGAATGAACAAGTCTTCCAACTCCGAGGCCGTTTTTGAAAGCGGCCTGGTTCCGTCGATCCGTTCTTTTAAAAGCGGAAGCGGCGTATTCACGAAAACAATGAGGCCGTTGTTCCCAAGCCGTTTCATGACTTCCGAATTAAGGACGATTCCGCCTCCGGTAGCCAGAACAATGCCTTGTTTCTTGGCTAGTTCCGAGGTGACTTCGGCTTCTTTTTGGCGAAAGGCTTCCACGTTTTGCGTCTTTAGAACCGTCGGAAGATCAAATCCGATCTTTTCAAGTTCCGCGTCGCCATCAAAAAACGGTTTGTTTAGAAGGCTGCTTAATTGTTTTCCAACCGTGGTTTTTCCGGAATATGGCATTCCGATCAGGACGATGTTGGCCAAACGGCGCTTCAGAGCCGAATATACTTCGTCGATTTTGGAAGTAACATCTTTTCCGGTCCAAAACTTCAAGGAATTTGCAGCCTGAGCCACTAACATGGATAATCCGTTGATGGCTTTTAGTTTGTTTTGGCGAGCTTCATTCAGAAGCGGCGAAAAACGCGGGTTGTAAATGACATCAATGGCGGCCTGCAAATTCGAAAATCCCGAAAGCGGAAACAGCGGTTCAGCCTCGGGGCTTGGAAAAGTCCCGTACGGAGTGGCATTGATCAAAAAATCAGCGTTCGCCTGCTTTTGGTATTCAGTCAAAGGAATCTCGCCCGGATTTCGGACCTTCCGAACCAGTTTGACGATTTCTTGGCAGTTACGGCCTTTCAAAACTTGTTCAATCGTCCGGGAAGTGGCGCCGTTGCCAATGATGAGGACCTTTTTTTTAGAGACGTTCAGATGATAATGATCAAGCAACCACGAAAATCCGAAATAATCGGTGTTTTCTCCAAGCAAACGCCCGTTTCTTCTCACGATCGCGTTAACGGCCGCGGTTTTTTTGGCGGTTTCGGTGGTTTCGTCGCACTTCAAAAAAGCTTCGTTTTTAAAAGGATTGGTAACGCTGATCCCAAGAAATGATGAACCAAGAACCTTTGGAAAAGCGTCCGCTTCCCAAAGACCATAACCCTCCAGCCCAAACAGCTGATAGATTAAAGGCGAAACCGAATAAACCAGGCTTTTTCCAACCAGGAAATATTCGGGTTTCTGAAGTCTTTTGCTGGTTAGAAAAATCATCTGATAGATGTCTTTCAGTTCCCGGGCATAGCGGTCGTTTTGAAAACGGGCCGTGATTTCGTTCTCCCGGGTTTCTGATTCGATGGGGATGTTATTTTGAATTTTGAACCGGCCGATTTCCTGGGCCAAGTTCATCCGCTTCCCAACCAAACCAATCAGTTGTTCGTCGATTTCGTCGATTTTTTTACGATAATCGTTTAAATCGTTCATATTACCTTCCTTGCATCATTTCCAAAATGGCATAATTGGTAAGGGCATTGACCACATGGAGGGCCTTGATCGCAAAAATGACGTCATGTCGGCCTTGAATGGTCAAGATCGCATTCTTTTTTTCTACAAGATCAATGGTGGATTGCGGTTTGCCGATTGATGGAGTCGGCCGAAAGGCGGTTTGAAAAACCACCGTTTCCCCGTTGCTTAAACCACCGTTCAGTCCGCCGGCGTGGTTGGAAAGAAATTTCACCTTACCCTGCTCATACGCCATCGGGTCATTGGCCTGGCTTCCGCGCATTCCCGCGATGGAAAATCCGTCTCCGAATTCCAAGCCTTTGGCTCCCGGTATCGCCAAGAGCAAATGTCCCAAAAGCGATTCAAACCCGTCAAAAAAAGGATTTCCTATCCCGACCGGAAGATTTCTAACGAAAGTCTGGACGATTCCCCCCAAACTGTCCCCGTCTTCTTTGGCCTGGGTGATTGATTGAAGCATCTTTTCTTTGACGCTTGGGTCCTGAACCGGGAAAGGTTCTTCCAAAAGTCTTCGCAAATCCGCATCCGAAAAAACACCATCGGCGTCTTTTAGGTTGCCAAGCGAGCGCATCCGCGAAGCAATCAATAGGTTTTTTGGTTTTAAGATCTGCTCGCATATGGCCCCAAGGATGATCAAAACCACGGTCAAGCGGCC
>Ga0247841_10006830_pt1 | contig 17315 bp, 14 predicted proteins | sample LaCruzMarch2015__2_FD_192410 | JGI IMG/M metagenome (GOLD analysis project Ga0247841, IMG submission 192410) | Freshwater microbial communities from meromictic Lake La Cruz, Castile-La Mancha, Spain - LaCruzMarch2015_18m | ecosystem: Environmental > Aquatic > Freshwater > Lake | place: Spain... | reverse complement strand
GGGCGTTGGCGTCGGAGTCGAAGTTGGAGTTGGAGTGGAAGTCGGGGTTGGAGTTAATGTCGGCGTCAAAGTTGGTGTAGACGTCGGTGTGTTTGTTGGTGTTGAAGTAGGAGTATTCGTCGGCGTTGGCGTGGGCGTTGGCGTCGAAGTCGAAGTTGGAGTTGAGGTGGGAGTCAAGGTTGGGGTCAACGTTGGTTCGGATGCTGAAGTAAAAATTTTCACACTATCAATTTCAAGTTTTGACCAACCAGCATAAGGACGCAATTGATTACCAAACCAAATATTTTTTGGAACACACTGACCATCCTCAGTTTGATAAAGAAATGCATCATTAATTAACACTTTATAGTTTGAACCTACTTTTTCTATTTTAAAAATATTCCAATTACTTGCTGACAAACTAATACCCCTTATAAGATGTCTACCAAAGACATCGACAACTCCTCCAAAATTTAAACAACCATTTGTCCTATCATAAAAATCGTTATAGTAAAACGCATTTCCATTGTTTGCATCACTCCAAAATCCAAATTGAGAATAGTTTTCCCCATCCACACCAGTATATCCAATTCCAATACCAACCCCAGAGCCAGCTGTTTCTGGAAATTTAAAAACAATCTCTACGGTAAAATCAGATAACTCCGGAAATGAAATTTTAGACTTCCCGATAACGTACGGAAAAGAAGTTGTTGTGCTATACAAACCAAGTTTACCATCTACTAATATTTCACCCCCATTTTCATTAAAATTCCAATTTTCTTCGTTTTTTATGTCAAAACTATCATAAAATATGTCAGTAGCACGACACTGTACATGAAACAAAAATGAGAAACATAATAAGTAAAAAACAACCCCACTCAATCTTTTTAACATAAAAAATATTATCTGATTAAAGAATAAATAACAACACGTAACAACATGAAAATCGCGATATATCACAATCTACAGCCAGGAGGTGCATTAAATTATATGAAAAACATCATTAAATATCTCTCGCTAAAAAACTCAATTGATATATATTCCTTTCAAAAAACTACCATCAATAATCAGAAAAATATAAAACAATATATATACCATCTCAACAAAACAAATAATATTATTCAACACTTACTTCAAATTGCAATTGAACTAAAAAATAAAAACAAAATGATTGCAAAAAAAATCAACTCATATGATAAATACGATCTAGTACTAATATATCCATGTTTAATCACACAGTCACCATATTTATTAAGATATTTAAATTACAATAAAACTAATGTCATTTATATGTTCATGGAAACAAAAAGAGAATTCTACGAAAAAACAACTTATGACCATTACTCAATAAAACGAATCATCGCAAGAATAATTCGACATCCAATAAAACTTATAGATCTAGCAAATTGTAAAAGATCAAAAAATATCGTTTCTTTATCGTATTTTTCATCAAATCAAATAAAAAATATATATAAAAAAGATGCTTATGTTATACATCCAGGTATTCAAAATATTAAACCAATTGCAAAATCTAAAATAAACAACCAACAATATGTTTCCGTAGGCACCCTATCAAAGATAAAAGGACATGACTTTTCAATGAACCAAATCAAAAAAAATAGTGGTAAATTACTCATCATTGGTAAAAATAATCCAAACGAAAATTTAAGAATCAAGTCAAATAACGCAAAAATACAACAAATAAAAAACAACAAAATCGTTAAAAAACTGATTAAAGAAGCCTCATTCTATCTCGCCAATCAAATAAATGAACCGTTTGGACTTTCAACATTAGAAGCTAGTAGTTTAGGTGCATATACTCTTGGTAAAAATGAAGGTGGAACTCCAGAGATTATCCGTCATGGACTAAATGGGTTTTTGTACCCCAACAACATTACAATAGGCATAAAAATCGCTAATAAATATCAGAAAACAAATCAGCTAAGATATTTGAAAACATGTAAAATAAATTGGGAAAAGACAACCGATAACCTTCTCACCCTTTATCACCACCTAAAAAATGAACCAACAGAATAAAAAAACACAAAATATTTCTCTTCTTCTTATCACCAAAAACGAATCAGAAAATTTAAAAGCTAATTTTAACTGGCTCTCTATATGTCCGATTATTAATGAACTAATCGTCATCGACGATAACTCAACCGACAATACAAAAGAAGTACTAAAACCCCTGGAAACAAAAACATTAAAAATAAAAATCTTCAGTAGGGGATTGGGAAACGATTTTTCCTCCCAAAGAAATTTTGGCCTCAAAAAATGTGAAAACAACTGGATTTTATGGCTCGACGCCGACGAAAAACCGGAAAATAAAATGATTGAATTTTTAAATTCTTTTGATTTTTCCGGCTCCAACTACTCCTTCAAACGTAATGATATTTTTCTCGGCCACCAACTAAAACATGGTGAAACATCCAATCTCTCTTTTGTTCGCCTATTTAACAAAAACCACGGTTCATTCAAAAACCGTGTTCACGAAGTTTGGCAATCAAGTTTCCCCACAATAAACACCAATCATCACATATTCCATTGTTCACACAAAACCTTTTACTCTTTAATTTCAAAAATAAATTTTTACACCACCATTCGTTCCCAAGAACTCTTTGACACGAAAAGAACCATTAATATTCTTGAAATAATTTTTTATCCCCCGGGCAAATTTATCCAAAATTATTTTCTTCGCTTGGGGTTTTTAGACGGCACCGCCGGAATTATTATGGCCTTATCTATGAGTTTCCACTCATTTTTAGTCAAAGCAAAATTATGGCATTTATATCAAGCTTCCTAGCAATAATTCTTAGTATTGTTTTTTATTTCGGCCAACTTTTTAGAATCGATTATACCGGCATTTCTATTCCCATTATCGATATAATTATCGTTCTTCTCGCTCTGGTCAATATAATTTCCCTTTATCAACAAAAAAATCTCAAAATCATAAACCGTCCTCTTTTTATATTCTTAATAATGGCCATCATTACCTTTATTCCTGGATATTTTAGATACCAAAACCTTTCCTTAAAACCAACCATGTATCTGGTCAGATTAATCGCTCTTTTTTCTTTATTTATCTTTCCTTACAGTTCAAAAATAATTACTCCCTTCACAAAAAAATTTTTTTATACCTGTTTATTTGCCAATGTAATTTTTGGTATGATCCAATATTTTTTCTGGCCGGACTTGACCTATTTTAAATCTCTCAACTGGGATCCACATCTCAACCGCCTGGTCAGCACTTTTTTTGATCCTACTTTTACCGGAATTATTTATCTCATTTTTTTAGTAATTGTATTTCTAGAAAAGTCTTTTCCTTTCAGAGTTCCGGTATTAATAATTACCTACTTTGCCATTTCTCTTACCTATAGTCGATCAACTTTTCTTGCCTTTTTTATCACCTTTCTCTTTATCTCTATCAAGAAAAAAAAGGCGAGCATTTTTTTAGTTGCCACTATTATCTTAATCGCAACTCTTATCTGTCTTCCTCATCCGCCCGGAGAAGGAACTAATCTTGAACGAACTTCTTCAATAAAAGCCAAAGTTGAAAATTATAAAGAAGGCTTCGCTACCTTTATTCGTTCACCAGTTATCGGCCACGGCTACAATTTTCTATCTTTGGCAAGATTTCCTATTCCTAAAGAATCGTCACATTCATCTTCCGGCTTTGATTCGAGTCTGATTACTATCTTAACTACCACCGGTATTATCGGTTTAATTGCATTTATATTAGGACTAAAAAAACTATTTGAAAATGGAAAACTACCCCTCAAAACAATTTTGGTCTCCGTCTTGGTTCACTCTCTGTTCGCAAACTCCCTTCTTTACCCCTGGGTCATAGTCTGCCTCTATTTTATTTTCTAAATATCGTAAGTTATATTTATCTTCTTCTTCGTCTCGTTCCCCGCCAAATCTCTAGCTACTATCTCAATCTCATTTTTCCCGGCACTAAGTTGAAGCTTCAATTTAAATTTTCCCTCATCATCAACCATTGCCACCCTACCATTAATTAAAACACTGGCATCCTTTTCCGCTTTTCCGACAATATCAAAATCCGAATAATCAACAGTCAATGTTTCTTCACTCGGATTCATCATTACTATCTCTGCCGGTTGATTATCATAAATAACCACTACCGCCTTAGAAACTTCACTGCTACCGCCTTTTTCTGATATCGCCACCACATTAAAGCTGTTTTCCCCATTTTCAAGTACAATATTTTCAAACTTAAAATCACCTCTGTCTGACGTACTAACCTCACCAACAGAAACATCATTTTTTAAAAGCTCGACCGTAGTCCCAATTTCTCCCAAACCGGAAATAGAAATTTTTGAACTATTAGTCGCCTCATAGGGCATTACTATTCTTGGCGCTAAAGGAGGAATGATTTTTTCTTTATCAACACCGGCATCTCTGTTCTTTATATCGCCTAAAAACACTGAAAACTTCACCAGAAGAGGCAAACCAAAAACAACCATCGCCACAAACAACACCACTGTTAAAAATCCTAAAAATACGGTTTTCTTCGTAATCTGTTCTTCTTCCTTTCTTTCTAGTCTTGATCTAATAAACTCAGCCATAACAAAATTTTAACATTTTATAATTTTTAATGGAGCCGAAGGGGAGAGTCGAACTCCCGACCCCGGCTTTACGAAAGCCATGCTCTACCAACTGAGCTACTTCGGCAACGAAACCGCGTTTAACGCGGGAGCGGCTAGAGGGAATCGGACCCTCGACTAATCCTTGGGAAGGACTCGTTTTACCACTAAACCATAGCCGCAACGTCAATATTTTATCACGGCAAAGCTAACTTCGTCCCCACCTCTATTAGATTAGGGTTAGCAATCAACCCTCTATTTTGATTCCAAATATCCACCCATCTAAAGCCATCACTATACAAATTAGTCGAAATTTTCCACAAACTATCCCCGCTCTTAACAATATATTCACCGGACGACGCAGAGCTCACTCCCACTGGCAATAAACTCAGCTCCTGTCCAACCGCCAAAATATCAGCATTTACCAAATTATTTTGTTTTGCAATCTCTATCCACTTATAGCCATTCCCATAAATATTTACAGAAATATCCCATAAATTATCACCTTTTTTAACTACATACAAATTCATCTTTGTCTCTTTTTGAGTTTCAACTCCAGTCGGGAGAGTAAGCTGATTACTTATCCCAGGAACAGAAATGCTCCCCTTCCTTCTTTGAACGAAATTAAATATTAAACCAACCACCACGCCAACAATTACCAATCCTAAAATCATACTCACCAAATCTTCCCTTGAACTACTGGTTAATGTTATATTTTTTCTTTTCATAATATCCTCAAAATCATTTAGCACACTTTACACAATTTTCATCCTATAGTCAATAAAATAGTTCAGAAAATCTTAATACCTTGAAAAAATAAAGATAAAAAGGCAAAATACACATATGAACCATATTCAAAGAGAAAGAACCCTTGTTATTGTCAAACCTGACGGTCTCCAAAGATCACTTCTTGGTGAAATATTTTCCCGCATCGAAAGAACCGGGCTAAAATTAGTTGCTGTAAAGTTTGCCTTTGCCACCGAAGATCAATGTTGGAATCATTATAATAAAAATGATGAATGGTTCGAAGCCAAAGGAAAAGTCACTGTCGATAATAGGACAAAAAATAATTTACCGATAGAAAAATCGGCGTCCGAATACGGTAAAGACATTATCAAAGCCAATGTAAAATTTATGACCTCAAGTCCGCTTTTAATGATGATTTGGGAAGGTAATCAGTCGGTGGGAGTAATCAAAAAATTAGTTGGAGGCACTGAACCCCTTACTTCAGATGTAGGGACCATAAGAGGAGATCTTACTCTCGATTCCTATGAACTATCAAACTTAGATGGTAGGTCGGTCAGAAATCTAATTCATTGCACAGACAAAGTAGAAGAGTCAAAAAGAGAAATAGAAATCTGGTTCTCTCCAAAAGAAATCCTCAGCTACCGGCTAATCGCTGAAGAAATTCTCTACGACGTCAACTTCGACGGCAAAACCGAATAACTCCGTCAATTCACCAACAAAAGCGGATCCAATGGGATTCGAACCCACGATCTTCCGCGTGACAGGCGGATGTGCTAAACCGCTGCACCATGGATCCACGCATTTCTGCTCTGATAATATATCAAAAAAAACACTCACAAACAACGGACAAAACTACATATGTTTTATAATATCTTATGAACAAAAATTTTTATCCTTTCACCAATTCCGAAATTGCCAAACACTTAACCGACATTGCCACCGCCTACGAGATAAAAAACTTGAACCGTTTCCGAATTATTTCCTATCAAAATGCCGCCGACACCATACTAACTTATCCCAAATCAATATACGAAATTTGGGCAAAAGACAAATCGGAACTTGATAATATTCCGGGAATCGGCCCAAGTATCATGAAAAAATTAGACTATTTATTTACCACCGGAAAACCATACCCATCACTTAAGAAAATTTTTGAAGGTATTCATCCTTCCGTCTTTTTATTTGAACGCATTGACGGCATCGGACCAAAGATCGCCTATAAACTAACCCAACATCTAAAATTTCCAAAAGATCCCGCCAAATCAATAGAAAAACTAATTTATTATGCACAAAAAGGCAAGATAAAAAATATCCCGACTTTTGGGGAAAAATCAGAGCAACTAATTTTGGAAAATACTTTAAACTTTGCCGGTTTAAAAAATAGAATGGATCTCAAGACTGCTCAAAACATCGCCGAAAAAATTATTAAATATTTAAAACTAAAATTCCCTTCAGTAGAATTTATTGCCCTGGGGAGTCTTCGTCGCCAATCAGAAACAATAGAGGACATAGACATTGCCGCTAGAAATAACCAGACCAAAAAAATAATTGATTATTTTGTCAACTATCCTCAAAATATCCAAACGATAATTAAAGGCCCGAAAAAGGCTTCCATCAAAATAAAAAACAACGTTCGCGTAGATATTATGGTTGAACCGTCAAAAATATTTGGCTCTCTTCTTCAACATTTCACTGGGTCTAAACAACACAATATTAATCTCCGAAAATATGCTCTTTCTCTTGGTTATAGTTTATCTGAATATGGAATAAAAGATTTAAAAACCAAAAAAATCTACACTTTTGAAAGTGAAACTGACTTTTATAACTTCTTAAAACTTTGTTTTATAAAACCGCAAGACAGATTGGGAAAAGACGAAATAGACCTAGCCCAAAAGTGTTATAATAACCAATAGTTTATTCATTAATAATTCATAAAATATGCCATTTCTCGCAATCCTCGCTATTGTTGCACTCGTAATTGTTTTTTTGATTTCATTTTTTAATCGACTCCGTTCAATTCAAATCCAAATTCAGGCCTCAATTCAGGAGATTGGAAATCAACTAAAACGTCAAGCTAATCTCATTCCTAATCTCATTGAGTCAGTAAAAGGGTACATGAAACACGAAAAGGATATTTTTACCAGCCTAACTGACGCCAGAAAGCTTGTCAATCAGGCTATCGAATCGAATGATCCGACACAATTAAATAAAGCCCAGGAATCGATTGGAAAAATTATTAAAGGTCTTTCCGTTATCGTCGAAAGTAACCCGGAAATAAAAGCTTCACAGGTAGTTGGAAGTCTCATGAACGAACTTCGCGACACCGCCGACAAAGTCACATATGCCAGAAGACTCTTAATAGATTTATCTGCCGACTACAACACCGCAATTTCTACCATCCCGGGAATTTGGCTCGCCCCAACTATGGGTTTCAAACCTGAAAAAGGATTAAGTGTTCCGGCTTCGGGAAAATTTTTGGAAGTATCCGAAGAGGAAATCAAAGAACCTTCGGTAAAAATCTAATTTTATGCTGAATGTTTACGAACAAGTTCAGGGTAATAAAACCAGATCAGCTGTCATCATAACTCTTTTTGTTGCCTTTATCATTTCTGCCGCCGCCTTGATAACTTATTCTTTTGAATTAGACCCATCTGTTATAATTTTTGCTGCCATTTTTTCACTAATCTCATCCGTAATCAGCTATGAATACGGAGACAAAATCGTCTTAAGTTTAAATAATGCTCACCCTGCCGAAAGAGAAAAATATTTTGACTTTTATACCGTCACGGAAAATTTATCAATAGGAACCGGTATTCCTAAGCCAAAAATCTACGTTATCGAAAGTGATTCTCCTAATGCCTTTGCCACCGGAAAAGACCCGGAACATGCCATAATTTGCGCTACTACCGGGCTACTTAATAAACTCGACAGAACAGAACTAGAAAATGTAATCGCTCACGAACTTTCACACATTCAAAATTACGACACCCGAATAATGATGATTGTAAGTATTCTTATCGGTACTCTTTCTATTTTGATTAATTTAGTTTCCAGAAATCGTTTTGGCAGAGATCGCGACCGAAAAAGTAACGGAATACTAATTATTCTAGGTCTTTTACTATTATTATTCGCCCCATTAATTGGTCAAATAATTCAACTAGCCATTTCTAGGAGAAGGGAATATTTGGCCGATGCTTCGGCCGTCAAGCTAACCCGCCAACCTCAAGGTTTGATAAGCGCTCTAAAAAAAATATCATCCGATTCTTCAATATTATCCTCTGCTTCCACTGCAACTGAAAGCCTTTACATAGTAAATCCATTTAAAAACAACAAGATTACTAATCTTTTTTCCACCCATCCACCCATGGTCGACCGCATCAAAGCCCTCGAACAAATGCTTTAAATTGCAAAATATCCGCATTTAATGATTTTGATATACTTTCTCCAACTTTTAACTTTCGGCTTTTAACTTTAGACTTACATATGCCTTTTGTTCACCTTCACGTCCACACTGAATATTCACTACTCGATGGCCTATCCAAAATAAAAAAACTAACCGGACTCGTAAAAGATATGGGGATGAACGCTCTTGCTATCACCGACCATGGCAGTATGTACGGAGCTATCGAGTTTTATAAATCATGCCAAAAGACAGGAATAAAACCGATTATAGGTTGTGAGATGTATCTTACTTCCGGAAGTCGTTTAGATAAAAACAACTCTACTAGAAAATCTTCGCACATCATCCTCCTCGCCAAAAATCATCAAGGATATAAAAATCTGATGAAAATGGTAACTATTAGTTTTATGGAAGGATTTTATTACAAACCACGAATAGACTGGGAAACGCTTGAAAAATATCACGAAGGAATCATATGTAGTAGTGCCTGTATTGAGGGAGAAATCGGGCAACTTATTCTTAATAACCAATATGACCAGGCGATAAATAAAACCAAAAACTATCAACAACTCTTTGGACAAGACTATTATCTTGAACTTCAAAACCATCCGGGACTTAAAAACCAGGATTTGGTCAACACCGAGATTGTAAAAATCAGCCGCAAACTAGGCATTCCTCTGATCGCCACCAACGATGCTCACTACTTAAAAAAAGAAGATGCCTTTGCTCAAGATGTGCTACTTATGATTAATACCCAAACGACAATTAATGATCAAAAAAGGCTATCTATGTTTGATGTTCCTGATTTCTACATCAAAAGTCCGGAAGAAATGATAACTCAATTTTCTCAATACCCAGATGCCATAGATAATACCCAAAAAATAGCCGATAAATGCGATTTGCAAATTGAAATTGGCAAATGGTATTTTCCAAAATTTCAACTCCCTGAAGGTAAAACATCAGAAGAACATCTTAAAGAAAAAACATTTCAAATGGCCAAAGATCATTATGGAGAGTTAACACAGGAAATAATCGACCGCTTAAATTTCGAACTTAATGTTATCTGTTCAAAAGGTTACGCTCCATATTTTTTAATAGAAGAAAACTTTATCGCATGGGCAAACGAAAATGATACTTCATCAAACACCAGAGGATCTGCTGCCGGATCATTAGTTTCGTTCGTGCTTGGTATCACTTCTGTTGATCCATTAATTTATCAATTGCCATTTGAAAGATTTTTAAATATGGACCGGCCAACTCCTCCGGATATAGATCTTGACATTGCTGACGACAAAAGACAAGGAATGTTGTATCACATTATCGAACAATACGGCACTAATTCCGTAGCTCAAGTATGTACTTTTGGAAGGATGATGGCCAAAGGAGCTGTAAGGGATACCGCCAGAGTGTTGGGATACGAATATGCAATAGGGGATAAAATCAGCAAACTTATCCCTATGGGGTCACAGGGTTTTCCGATGTCAATCGACAAAGCGTTAAATACTACACCTGACCTAAAAGATATCTACAACACCGATCCCGATGCTAAAAAAATTCTCGACACCGCTAAGCAAATTGAGGGTTGTGCCCGACACATCAGTGTCCACGCCTGCGCCATCGTTATCGCTCCTGATGAAATAACCAATTATAGCCCAACTCAAATCGAAACCGGTGGAGACAAAACAATAACTCAATACGAAATGCACGCCGTTGAAGACGTTGGTTTATTGAAATTTGACATTCTTGGTATCCGAAACCTTTCGATTCTCGGTTCCGCCGTAGTTAACGTTCGAAAAACAAAAAATATTAACATCGATTTAAGAAAAATACCCTTGGATGACAAAAAAACTTTTGAAATGCTCTCCCGGGGAGATACGATGGGAACTTTTCAGTTAAGCGGTGAAGGTATGACTAAATGGATAAAAGAGTTAAGGCCGGAACGTGTCGAAGATCTGATGGCCATGGTAGCTCTTTATCGTCCTGGACCTATGGCAATTATTCCGGAATACATCGCTAGAAAAAATGACCCTTCAAAAATTTCTTATTTTGATCCCAAAATGGAGAAATACTTAAAAAAATCTTATGGCCTACTTGTCTATCAGGACGATTGTCTTTATACCGCCATCGAATTAGCCGGATACAACTGGGTTGAGGTCGATAAATTTAGAAAAGCCATCGGTAAAAAAATACCGGAAGAAATGGCTGCCCAAAAGGAAAAATTTATTCAAGGATGTATAAAAAACGGCTATAGCCAACAAAAAGCAGAAGAAATCTTTGGTTATATTGAACCATTTACCAGCTACGGTTTTAATAAGGCTCATGCCGCCTCATACGGCATGCTCGCTTATCGAACCGCATATATGAAAGCCAATTACCCTGTCGAATATATGTGTGCCCTACTCACTGCCGAATCAGGTGATATAGAAAAAGTCAGCGATGGCGTTGAAGAATGCCGAAAAATGGGTATAATTGTCAACCCGCCAAACATCAATCAGTCAGAAAACGGATTCACCAGCGAAGCAAATGAACTTTCAAAAGAAGGCATGGCGATTAGATTTGGATTAAGCGGAATCAAAAACGTTGGTAGTGCCGCAATCGACAATATTCTCACAGAAAGAACAACCAATGGTAAATTTCAAACTTTTACTGATTTTTGCCTAAGAGTCGATAGTCAAAAAGTCAACAAAAAAGTTTTCGAAAGCCTTATTAGGGTTGGTGCTATGGACCAGTTCGGAGAAAGAAATTCCATATTGGCTTCAATTGACAAAATTCGTTCTGAGTGTGATAAGCAAAATAACAAAAAAAATACAGGCCAGTTCGGCCTTTTTGATGCTCCAAAAGATGAAACTAGAAAAATCGCTGCCCCTCCGGACATTTTTACCCAAACAAAATCAATGAACCAAAAGGATAAACTAGCCCTGGAAAAAGAATTATTGGGCATTTATATCACAGAAAATCCAATTTCTAAAATGCTCGACCAATTTCTACAAAATGGTCTGCCTAAAATCAGCGATATTCTCCATAAAAACCCTGACACTACTGTAAAATTCGTCGCCATAATCAGTAAACACAAAAAGATAACTACCAAAAAAAACGGTCTTCCTATGGCCTTTTTGACAGTAGAAGACGAAACCGGAAAAATAGAAATTGTTGTTTTTCCAAAAATCTATGAAAAATGTCAGGAAATTTTGGTTGAAAATAAACCTATATATGTAGAAGGAAAAACCAATATTAGAGATGGAAATATCTCCATATTAGCCGATACTATCGAATTAAATCCTCCACAAAGCTCTACAAAATATGATTTTATTATTCAAATTCCTCAAAACACTACTCAAAATCAACTAATGAATCTCAATAATCTCTTAAAAAGAAATCAGAACGGACATCGGGGATTAATAATTCTCGCTAATGGCAAAAACATTCCACTATCATACGGCGTAAACTACAACCCCGAACTTCTCAAAGAAATCAACAGAATCTTAAATATTGATAATTAGCCAATTTTAGGCTAGAATACCAAAGTTTTGTCTGCTATAATTAAAAACAATTTAAAACCAAAACTATGTCTCTAAAAATAACCCATAAAGATACTGAATTTCTGATAGGGGATACTGTAAAGATCAACTATAAAATTAAAGAAAAAGATAAAGAAAGAACACAGGCTTTCGATGGAATTATTATTGCCATTAAAGGTACCGGTGATAATAAAAATTTCCTTGTCAGGAAGTCCGCAGCAGACGGAATATATGTTGAAAGAATTTTCCCCATCAGTTCTCCTTGGATAGAAAGTATCAAAAAACTTAGGGCTCCAAAAACCACCATCCGAAGGTCAAAATTATATTACCTTCGTAGCCCCAAAGCCAGAAAAATATAAGTTTTCAGGGGGTCCTTAGCTCAGTCGGTAGAGCAGTTGCCTTTTAAGCAATTGGTCGCGGGTTCGAGTCCCGCAGGGCCCACCAAAATGTCACCCTATGGTTTAATTTTAGGAATAAGTATCATTATCGGCATCAATTTCTTTTCCAAAAAAAATACTACCATTTCCAAAAATAAACTTAATCTTTTTATTATCGGAACTATTATTTCCGCCATTATTGGTGCCCGAGCTTATCACATTATTGACCAATGGAGCTTCTATTCAAAAAATCTCTGGCAAATTCCCGCCACCTGGAACGGGGGACTGGGAATTTTTGGAGGAATCCTTGGTGCTTTATTTTTTATTTTCATCTTTTCCCTGATCTTTAAAATTTCATTTTTCTCTATTACCAACTCCATCACCCCTGTTATACCCTTATGCCAGGCAATCGGTAGATTTGGAAATTTTGTAAATAAAGAAATTTCTTCCTGGTGGATAGAAACTTGTCTAAACCTGGTCTTATTTTTCCTTTTAAAAAAAAGCAAAAATCCTACTGCTCACTATTTAATCGGTTACGGAGTCATCCGTTTCTTTATCGAATTCCTTCGCTCTGACACTTGGCAAGTAAATAATTTTAAAGTTGCCCAAGTAATCTCTCTGATTTTCTTAGTAATAGGAATCCTTATTCTCAAAAATCAAAAAACATCCTCTTGACACTTCGTGTTTTATTCGGGTATCTTTATTCATGAATCTTTATGAAAAAATATCCATACTGGGACCCGGAGCTCAATACGACACTTGCGGTCCTCGGGATTTTGGCCAAACCACCAACATACCCGGAGTTTATCATGCAAACTTTAATGGTCATACTTGTCGACTTTTCAAAGTTTTACAATCAAACTATTGCCAAAATAATTGCCATTATTGTGCTTTCAGAAGAGACCGATCATGTCAGAGAACTTCCGCTACTTCTGAAGAAATGGCCTCAGCCTTTATCTCTGCCAAAAACCGCCGACTGGTAGATGGATTATTCTTATCATCGGGGATCATTAATAATCCGGAAAATACTATGACTGAAATGATTGATACCATCCAAATTCTAAGAAAAAAATACAGCTACGGAGGGTATATTCATCTAAAAATTATGCCCGGCAGTTCCCCTTCTATAATCACTCAAGCCTTAAAATCCGCAAACCGTATCTCCTTAAACATCGAATCACCAACCGAAGCCGGACTTTCCAACCTCTCTCCCGATAAAAATTTAAAAACCGGTTTTTTTAACACTCTTTTTGAAATCAAAAAACAAACCAAATTAAATAAATATTACGGTATCAAAACTCCAAGCGTAACCACCCAATTCGTCGTCGGCGCCGGGAACGAAACCGATTACGATTTTATCAAGATGACGCACTTTCTCTACACTAACTTTGATTTAAAACGCGTCTTTTATTCCGCTTTCCGCCCTATTTCCCAAACACCTCTGGCCAACAAACCCGCCGCCTCCCTCATCCGCCAACACCGACTTTATCAATCAGACTTTCTTATGAGATTTTATGGTTTTTCACCAAGCGACCTTCCTCTGGATGGAAATGGCCTATTGTCCGAAAATTCCGACCCGAAACTAATTTGGGCCCAAAACCATCCTGGTTATTTTCCGATAAATATCAACCAATGCAATTATTGGAACTTACTTAAAATTCCTGGTGTCGGGCCGACTTCAGCTCAAAAAATTATCAAAATCCGCCAAATTTCAAAGATAAATTCGCTTTCTCAACTTTCCCGCCTTCACATTCAAACCGCCAAGCTCCAACCCTACATTTACTTCTGATAATTTGCAAAGGTTTACAAAAAATTAAGGCCTTTTTTTAAAATACTGAATTTGCTTTCAAAATACATAATTCTCGAACCAAAAACAACTAATAATTGCATTTGTTTTTTTTAATAGAGACTGATATAAATTAATAAGAAAATTTGTACGAATTTTCAGAAATAAAATATGTTATGTGCATAAAATATGGTTCTAAAATTCCGAGAACAGGCAAAAAAAAGAGGTGGTAGAAAGACCATTCAAAGTGGAAGTGGTTTTTTGTTTTTCTTAGCAATATTTGTATTCTTCTTTTTAATTGCAAGTCCAATATTTGCTTCAGAAGTTACCGGTGACTTATCTACGGGGTTAATCGGGACGAAAACAATTACTACTATTACCTCAACAATAATGGAAGAAGAAGTTGCCAACGGTCTGATCTCGACCGGTAGTACTAATCCGGAATCCACTCCCAACTTCACTTTTAATGTAGACTACATCTTAAACGCCGGAGAGGCCACCGTCTCCATCCCTGCCGATACCGTCGTTACAAAAACCGGAGGTGGTAATCTGGATCTGACCACTTTTTTTACTTCCGACAATACTGTCGAAATAAAAAACGAATCGGGTGACGTTCTTGGTTCTGTCAAGATTGGTATTCCTGACATCAGTTTGACTTTTTCTCAATCCATCACTATCACTATCCCGGTCGGCACTGCTTACAATGGTCAAACCCTAACCGCCTATTACAGAAGTGAAGGTTCAACCGTATGGAACATAGAAACCACTTGTCTGATTACCGATGGTAATTGTACCTTTCAAACCAGTCATGCTACCACTTTTGCTACCCGGAAAAATCCTACCTCTTCCTCGTCATCCTCTTCTGCTTCCTCAAATTCAAACAACTCTGTTCCCTCCTGCGGTGATGCCAAATCATCATCCACTCCGGATCTCTTCCAAATCAACGCCAGCAGTACCACCGCCAAACTTTTCTTTACTCCTATCTCCAATACCACCAGTTTCTATATTAGTTTTTCCACCAAACCTAATGCCGAAGAACATGGAGCCGAAGCGACTTTGGCTCGTGAAGGTGTCCAAAACTTTACAATTAGTCTGCTTAAACCCAGCACCACCTATTACTTCAAGGTTCGTGGACAAATCGGTTGTATGCCAGGTGATTGGAGCAATATCATAAAAATTACTACCCCAAGCAAAGGTACAACTAAAACCTCTTTCTTTTACAAAAAAACAAATATTATCAAAAAAATTATTTCAAGAACTAATTCTGTTTTTACTCCTCAAAAAGTAATCAAGACTGAAACCACCATCATTCCTGAACCGATACCGACAGTGATTGTTCAGCCAAGCACCGACGATACTGTCAACGATAAATTTATCAAATCAACGCCCACCCCAAAGAAAAAATGTTTCTTGTGGTGGTGCTTTTAAACATGTCTATCAAAAATCGTCTTAAATTATTATTAGCCGCAATTATAACCATCAGTAGTTTTCTAATTGCTCCAAATACCGCCCTGGCTCTTGGAAACTTAACCGTCACCAAAATTACTGCTAGTAAAACCTATGCTACAGCAGACAACACTTATTCAAATGGTTGGAGTTGGATTTTTGATGTCACTGTTCCCACCAACGAAACAGACTTGAATATGAAATTTACAAATTGGGCAAGTGGTTCAAACAGTATCCCCATAGCTGCTAATGCCCGTTTTTATTCAGCTCAATCACTAAATGCTTCGAACGAAAATTCTGCTATCACTCTGAATTCTGCCGAAACCTACAGTAGTGTTATGAACATAGATCCGACCGATGATTTGGATGCCGTTACAGGTGGTATTCAAATTCAAATAACAGTTGATTTTAAAATTCCTGTTGATTCGGTTGATGGCTCTTACTCTACTACCTATGGGGTCCAAACAATCGATCCAAACATTGCCCTTGTTGCCGCCGACAAAGCCTCTTTAGTAGGTACCTCTATCAAAGGAACAAATCCTGATCTATCAAATATCACTGTCGGGCTTACTAATCCTTTACCATCAAACGGAGCCAACGGTTCAGCCATTAGTTGGGTTTCAGATACTCCCTCAATTGTTTCCGATAACGGTCAAACAATTAATAGGCCTCTTTCCACTTCCGAAAATGCCACAGTAGTATTAACTGCCACCCTTACCAAAGGTGCCGTTTCTGATAGTAAAGCATTCACCTTAACTGTAATAAAAAATGCAGGTGCCCAAGCCACTCCTACCTTTGATCCTACAGCCGGAGCAATTGCTTTTGGAAACACCGTTACAATTTCCTCCGCCGGAGCTGACGCCATTTACTACACTACTAATGGAAGCACTCCGACAAGAGCTTCAACCAATCAGGCAACAACACCTTTAGTCATCAATACTGCTGTAACTGTTAAAGCTCTGGCTGTTAAAGCAGGCTATGATGATAGTGATATTGGCAGTGCTACCTATACCCAAGCCGCAGCCACAGCTCCAAGTAATATTGTGTTAGCCGTGGGCAGTGCAAATGCCGTTGGCGGAGTTACCAATGTTGCCATTCCGGAAGCCGGCGCCACCGACACCACCGGCGCAGTAACAGGTTGGATAGCCGATACAAACGACAAAATCAAATTTACTGTCACAGACGCTAGTGGTTCTTCAACAATCACTATTAACGGAAACGATTATCTCAGCGGCACTAATTACCAAATTCCATCTACATCGTCACTTTCAATTATTGTTACCACCACTGAAACTGGCAAAATAACAGGAACAAGAACATTTACGGTAACAGTAGCACCAGCCCCAACTCAAGCCACTCCTACCTTTGATCCCGCAGCCGGAGCAATTGCTTTTGGAAACACAGTAACAATTTCCTCTGCTGGAGCAGATGCCATTTACTACACTACTAATGGAA
>Ga0247841_10006829_pt1 | contig 17322 bp, 20 predicted proteins | sample LaCruzMarch2015__2_FD_192410 | JGI IMG/M metagenome (GOLD analysis project Ga0247841, IMG submission 192410) | Freshwater microbial communities from meromictic Lake La Cruz, Castile-La Mancha, Spain - LaCruzMarch2015_18m | ecosystem: Environmental > Aquatic > Freshwater > Lake | place: Spain... | reverse complement strand
AGATTGGGTAGACCGGAAGGCAAGAAGGATAGTAAACCAAGAAGAAAATCAGGGTATCTTTTGAGGTATCATAAAGGATGATGAAGTGATATAATATAAGGTAATAAAGACGAGATTACGAAGAAGGTGAGAGAAGGGTTAAAGAAATGCCAAAGAATATCCGGTATTTGAATCCAACAGTCTATGGGGAGATGGTTGAACGTCGCGTCGTTAACTATTCTAAAAAGATAGAAAAGAAGATTGCCTCACATTTTCTACCAGATCAGGCAGAATCCGTATTGCAGGAGACTGGAGAGTGCGTTTCTCTTTTGGCTGGTAAATTATCTTCAAGCGCAGGTTTAAAAAAGGTATCTCCGGAAGAAGTAAGTAAGCTTACCGACAAGCTTTTCGATGAACTGGGAATTGACCTTACAGATAAACAGAAGAATAACCTCAAGAATTTAATTAAGAATTTACTATCTCAGGAGAGTACATTTGATGAGGAGATAGATACTCGGGCTAAAAAAGCAGCGCTAAGGGCGATTAAAATCGCGTCCCAAACAAAAGAATCTTCAACTATAAAAGAAACAAACGCAAGCTTATCACTAATCAATAAAAGAACTGGAATTGAAAAGTTCTTTTCGGAAAATGTAGTAGGTACTTATAAGGATCCGCTAACTCTCAAACGCACAGAAAGTATTTCTCGATTTAAGAGATTGTATGAGAGCATACAGTCCTTAGAGAAGGAATTAGGGTTTTTCTTGCAACATAGCTCCCACCCAAATACAATCCAACTTAAAAAAGCATTCCAATGGTTTCCTTATTCATCATCCTCTGAATACGCCAGATCTCTTGGTAATCAACCTCATACCAACATAACATTACAAACAGTGGATGATTCTATCTATCGTCTAAAAATAATATGTGATAAGCTTGTGAATGATCCTGGTAAGTGCGGCATGGGGCATCCGGCAATTTTTAAAACTATTTATGGTTTAGCTGACGTCTGGAAGAAATACATAAGGAAAGAACCAACCCTTATTAATTATCCTGATTACGGTAAAGGTCCGACTCATGGCCCATTTCTTAATTATCTCCAAGAATCTATTGAATCTGTTATTCCCTTAGAGAAACATATAAGTCTCTGTAATATAGCCAGAGAAGTCATTGCTTTCCGCAAACGTATGGCGAAAACCTCCTCAAAATAGCCACGAAAAACACCATTATCTAAGGTTGGAAGAATTAATTATAATTTAGCCGTGATGATTGAATAAATCAAAACGGCTTTTTTGTTAAGTTGGAGATAATCGAATGAAAAAAGAATCAAGAGCAAAAAAGTATTCATCAGACATTTTGGCAGTAGTGAGTTCCTACGGCTTGACCGAAGAAGATCTTACCGACAAATCAAAGTTAGACGAAGCATGCATTCGTTATAATGCCGATTTAGCGCTTATGAAGCTAAAAAAGAGGAGAGGAAATTAAGCGATGTGTGTAGGAGGAGTAATGCCAGTTATGGCAGTAGTAGCTACCGCGGCGTCTGGCGGCATGATGGCCTATGGACAATATGCAGAAGGTCAATCCAAGAATAAGTACTATCAGTATTTAGCTGACCAGAATGAGCGCCAAGCTTCTGATATAGAAAAAACAGCAGAACAACAGGTGACTCTTGTTCAAGATAAAGCGGCCAGAGATGCCAAAGACCTTAAGAATTCAGTAGCAAAAACTACAGGAGCCCAAAAAGCTACTATGGCCGCAATGGGGATATCTGGAGTAACCGCGGAAGATATCATAACAGATACCTTCAATAAGGCAAAGCTTGATGCCGCTAATTTACGCTATAACGCCGATATAGAGTCATGGAGTACAAATAAGGGAGCCTCAGAACAGGCAGGCGCACTTCGTTCTCAGGCCACATCGTTTAGGTTTGCCGGCAAGGAAGCCAAGCGCGCTGCGGCTTTAGATATGACAGGCACTTTACTTGGCACAGCTGGATCTATATTAGGTTCAGACTTATTTAAAACTAAGGGTTTGGGTTATAAAAACACGGGCCAAAAAATAAGTTATGGTGGAAAAAATTACAAGGTGACTACACCAACTGATTATAACAAAGTTTTACAGTGGAATCCGGGTAAGTTATTTTAGGAGAAGAATATGGGTATTCGCGTGCCAGAATATACAAGAAAAGTAGAAACAGTAGTTCCTAATCTTTCTACCCCCAGATTGTTACGTCCTCCAGAAGAGGCATTTGGTGTGGACTCAGCGAGAGCATTACAGAACTTGGGGAATGTTGGGCAGAAAATAGCCAGCCTTATGGTTCAAAGGGCCCAAGAACGCCAGAAAGAATTGATGGTGAGGGATAATCTTAATAAGGATACTGCGTTTGGGCAAATAATGCTGGATTGTCAATATAGCAATGATTTAGATGATAACGGCAGGCCTAAGGGTTTACTAAACCGGAAATTAGAACAAGCGCATGGAATAACCCAGGAATTCAATCAGACATATTCTAAGCTAAGAAAGCAGCTTCTTGATGGTGTTAAAGACCCGGGGCAGCAAAATGGCTTAGCCGAAATGCTTGATTCCAGATTTGAGTCTATCCAAAGCAGGGTAGCCAACCATGAACGTCAGCAAACGGACGAGAGCATTAAGGTTGCTCATGAATCAAATCAAGCTCTCCAAGAAAATGATGCCGCACAACTGCGAGATGGTACCTCGTTGATTAATGCAATAGGTAAAGCTGTGGTTATCAATGACGATTATAATCGGTTTATGGGCTATGATGAGAATACCGCACAAGTAAAGAACGGCGAGGTAGCAACTAAAATAGCAAAATCAGCGGTAATATCTACTTTAAATACAAATGGCCTTTTGCCAGCGCAAAGACTTTTAAATGATGTGAAAGATAGGATTCCGAAATCTGCTTTCGATGATTTAAGTAAACAAATCGAGATAGACGCGAAGCAAACTACTGAACGGGCGAGATTCCAAGCAATGGTTGCCCAGGATCAGACTGAATCGGGCTTGATAGATAAATATTTTAAAGGTGAGCTTAGCAGGGATGAGGTTAAGCAACTCCACTTTAATAATAAAATATCCGACGGTTTTGCCAAAACAATGATAAATAATCTAAACAGTTTAGAAAGAATCAACGCAAAAACTAATTCTAAGACTTTTAATAAGATTGCTGAGGATATCTTGGATAGCTCAAATAAACCGGAAGATATCAGAAATAATCTTTTGGCTAAAAATGCAGTAGGTGAATTAAGTGACGCAGATTTTCAAATTCTATATACTTTTAACCAAAGTATAACTAAAGAAACAGTTGATAAGGCGATGCCTAAACGCACTTGGTTGCAACGTTTATTCAATAATGGTAAAGATAAAGGATTGCGCCAAGAGGTTATCACTCAAATGTTTAAAGAATATGCACAGCGAATATCCCAAGGAGATGATCCCGCCAAGGCTGTAAGCGAAATTATCTCTACTCATCTGGATAATCATTTAGCAGAAGAAGCTAAAAAACCAAATAGACAGTATGCCGTCAATCCCGAAACAAAACAGAAGATTTATTCAGAGGATGGCGGCTTAACTTGGCGCGACGATCAAACTAATAAGGTGGTTAAATAATGCCTTTACCTGGTGGATTTGTAGAAGAAGGTCAAATAGTAACTACGCCGACAGGATTTCAATCTGAAGGTGTAGATAATTCTTTGCCTTCTGGTTTTGTGCATGAGGATAAGGTTACTCCCGAAATAAGACAAGCTCCGCCTAAGGGGGTATTTGATAAGGTGATAGATTTCTTCAGGGATCCAGAAGCGGAAATTGCTAAGTCGCAGAATATTTACGCATTATCGCAGGTAACTGGCTTACCTTTACGCGAGGTTAATAAAAATTATGAAATTATGCGCCGCTCTTCAAAAGTTACCGGCATTACTCCTGATTTAGATGCAAAAGAATATATGCAGGTGCTCATGCTTCCTTTGGTTGCATATGGAGCAGTAACAAACCCAATAGGAACAGCCGCTGGACTAATTGCTTATGGAGCATTAGACAAGGCAATTCCTACTGATAGGTTGATAAATAATCTAAAGGAAAAAGGAATAAATGATGATGTAACCTCAACCTTAGAATTGGCCGACTTTATCGGTAAGACTATGATTGTGGGGGGTGTATTTAATAAAGCCCCCAAATTAGCCGAAGGATTTTTGAAGCAAAAAATTACAGAATACAAAATGCCTGAAACCTTAACTTTATCTTCTGAGCAGGTGAGAGATGTTTTCCAGACAGGAAAATTAACTACTCCAGAACAACAGTCTTTATTTGGAGGTCTTAATCTTAATAGTTATGATATGCGCGGAGCATTAGAGCATGGTGTTAATATAAATATTCCAGCAGAGAGAATAATTACTTTAGTTGATAAGCCTTACTGGACCAAGATTAAGGATATATTTGGAATGAAGCCCACAAGCGAAACAGTAATCTTGCCAGCGGGACAACCGACAAAGGGCCCTGCAGGATTCTTGGAAGCGCCTAAAGACGAAAGTTTAGCACTTGCTCTTAAGCTCAACAATGGAGAGGTGGTTTCTGATCCCGGCGCGCAGTTACATAATGACATTATTACTAATAAGAACATTAATTCCGATAATGTTGTAGATGTAGGCTATATAGATAATAAAGGCGAGTATGTCCCTACTAAGTTACCCGATAATAAGGGTGGTGCTCCATTAGAAAATTTACCGGAAGTGCCCGAGAGTGCTTTAAATAAGGCGCGAGAAACTGTTGATCAGGGATTAGAGCAGCATATATCTGGAGATCCGGTTCAAAAAGTGATTACCGCGCTTAAAGAGGCAAAGTCAGTAAGGGGAGAACAGGAAACCATCTATGCTAAGGGCCGGGCGCAGAAATTCGCTAAAATGCAAGCGGTAGGCGAGAAGGTAAGAGGAGAAAAAGGTCTTTATGCTCAACTTGGAGCGCTTAAAGGCGAGTTACCAAAAGCAGAGTTTGAAGCAATACGGAATAAACTTACTCAAGGAGATATAGACAGTCTCTTTAATATGGTCAAGGATAGCAACAAAATAGGAGAATGGGATAAGTTGACAGCCAGGGAAGGCCTTGGGAAATTGTTTGGTGAATATGGGGGTAAAGTTCCTACGGAGAACGAGATATCCTTTCTTAATAAAGTGTTCGGTGAAGAGTTTACAAAAGCGATTTTAGATAAGAAAACTTTATTTGAAAAGATGAAATTGGCCGGACTGCAGCTTGCAAATATTCCACGCTCTCTTATGGCTTCCTTCGATTTATCCGCACCGATGCGGCAGGGAATATTTTTAATCGGCAAGCCCAAGCAATTCCTTCCTGCTTTCAAGCGTATGTTTGGAGCATTCAAAAGTGAAGAATCATATAAAGCTATACAAGACACGATTATAGCAAATTCCAAATATCAACTTGCAAGGGATAGCGGACTTGCTCTTACTGATATGGATGTTCTTTTGGGTTCGCGAGAAGAAGCTTTTATGTCTAATTGGGCCGAGAAAATACCAGTTTTAGGCAAAGGGGTAAGAGCTTCAGGAAGGGCTTACGTAGGATTCTTAAATAAACTTCGCTTCGATGTATTTGCTGACTTGGTTAACAAAGCCGAGGGGGTAGGATTAGAGCCAAGAAAGGACATGGACTTAACAAAAGCCATCGCCGATTTTATCAATAATGCTACCGGCAGAGGAACGTTGCCCGGAAGCTTGCAGAAATCGGCTATTACCCTTAATACTATTTTCTTTTCTCCGCGTTTGATAATGTCAAGGTTAAATTTAGCTAATCCCTATTTTTATATGAAACAAAAGCCGTTTGTGAGAAAAGAGGCTCTTAAATCGTTGTTTTCTTTTGTGGGGTTTGGGTTAACTATTCTCACTTTAGCTAAAATGATGGGGGCTGAGGTAGGAGATGACCCACGTAGTTCTGATTTTGGTAAAATAAAAATCGGTAATACCCGTATAGATATCTGGGGTGGTTTTCAGCAATTAGCAAGAGTAACTGGGCAGCTTATAAGCGGCAAATATATCAGTTCTACCACAGGCAAAGAAATGACGTTGGGTGAAGGCTATAAGCCTATGACTCGGGCTGATATAATTCAGCATTTCATAGAAGGCAAAGAAGCCCCGGTTCCTTCATTCATTACTTCATTACTGAAAGGTAAAGATATAGCAGGTGAAGACATAAATATACCTGAAGAAATAGGGTTACGGTTTGTGCCTATGGTTATACAGGATATGTATGATCTTGCAAAGGAAAGTCCTGGATTGTTGCCGATTAGTTTGTTGGGGATATTCGGGGTAGGTATACAGACTTATGAAGAGAAGAGTTATCGATAAATTGGTGGCGGTGACTTAATTATATGCTGGAGTAACCAGATGATACTTAAGATTAAAGCAAGCTTGATTAGAAATTCTTTAGACCATATTTTTTGTAGCAAAAGTTTTAATTTATTCATGCTTTTAATATAACAGAGTTCTTAAATATTTCAACAAAGAAAACGTAAAAATTAGTACATTAAGAGGAATAAAGCTATGAGTAGAGGCAAAGAAATTAAGAAAGCTTATGTATATCGTCCAGGCAAGACATCTTCGCTTGAGCGATCTAAGCTTCGTGCACAAAATCTGCTTAACAAAGTAATTCCTTTTGAGGCCTGGTGCGCAACTGAACCAAGGAACGAATTTGAGAAAGAGGCATATTGGATAGTAGTAAACGGACTCAAAAAGATTGCTAAAGAGGGGGTACTGGAGGAGTTAAAATGTTAAGACAGAAATTGACTCCACGGCAAAGGAAGTTTGTTGATTTATACGAAGGTAACGCTACGAAGGCAGCTATTAAGGCTGGATATTCAAAGAAAACAGCTTATTCAATAGGTCAGGAGAACCTGAAGAAACCTGAAGTTATAAAAGCCCTGCAGGAGCGCGAAAAAAAGGAAACAGGCCCCTTGATAGCCGACAGGATAGAACGACAGCAGTTTTGGACTTCCGTATTAAGAGGCAAGATAGGAAAGGTTAGGAAAGTTAAGATGAATGACAGACTGAAAGCCTCAGAATTACTGGGGAAGAGCGAAGCTGATTTTACGGAAAAGATTTCGCATGAAGGCTTAGACAACCTGGCAGAGGAGCTCAAAGCAGCTCGTTTGAGGAGCGGGCAAACTCAGCCATCCCAGTCCACGAAGAACAAGTAAAAGTAGAGAATCAGTATTAAAAAGAGAAGTGCGACAGAGAGAAATATGATGAAGAAAAACACGCTTATAAATACTCATAAAGTTTTTAAGTCAGTAAGCATCCAGCTAACCGCAGCGCTCCTTACAGATATTCCTGAAGCTACCTTCGCCGGCCTTGAAAATGACCCTTTAGAAAAAGATAAAAAAATAATCTTGATCTCTTATCCTGAATCAGCGGGTCCCGAGATCAATAAGATACTTGATGAATTTGATAGGAAGGTTTTATTCATAAACCTGTTTTATTATAACCGGAATCTTAATTATCTACGGGACAGATTATTCAGTAGAAGGGTGGGGAGATGATGGTGCATGCCCGAAGCAATTATATTACCGGAGGCTATATCCTATTATCCAGAAGATTATTAGACAGCGGCGTAATGATGGGCGCCCCAATTTTGCTGAAACTTTGGGTATGGCTTTTACTTAGAGCTAACCATTCGCCTTATAAAAATATAGAAAGAGGACAGATTTTTACTACTATTGAAGAAATGCGGGAAGCTTGTGCTTATCAGATAGGTTATCGGTTGGTAAAACCAAGTAAAGATCAGATACGAAGCGCGTACGAAGCCCTTACGAAGCCCAATATGATTACCACAACGAAGACCACACGAGGTTTAATCATAACTATCTGCAATTACGACTATTATCAAAATCCAAAGAATTATGAAACCCACAACGAAAAAGCTACGAAGACTTTACGAAGCCAATCTACCCCCCACACTATATACAAGAATGTAAAGAATGATAATAATGATAAGAAAGAGAAAGATAAGCGTCTCTTCCTTGAATTTATTTATTTAACTGATGATGAACATCAAAAGCTTTTAGAAAAGTTCGGAGAGCCGGGAACAAAAGACCGAATCGAGAAGCTTAATAACTACATAGGCTCTAAGGGTAATAAATATAAATCACATTATCATACCATCCTTACTTGGTCCAACAGAGATAAAGAAAAGCCCTTGTTTGTTGCCTCATCGCAGAAGACCACTGCACCAGCGAGTCCTTCTTTGGATTTAGATAAGCTTTGTTCAGAAAAGCTTGGTAAGATCGCCACAAAAGATATGATCAAGATTGTACTACGGGAGATCCCGCAAGAGGTTTGGTGGAAGGTAGATAAGTTCTTACAAAAACGGTATCCGGGTGGAGGCAACGGTTTTGCTGATGCAGAGCGTGAAGTTATTGTTGAGGCCCGGGAGAATAGAGAGAATTTCACAAAATTAGTCCAGGGGATAAACAGTTAATTAGCAAACAATCCTCCCCTTTGAAAGGGAGCATTTTGCAGAGGAAAAACAGTTAAAAACGAGTTGTAAATAAACGACCGATTATTTGTTAAATATGGGAAAGACAAAAGGACAATCAGAATACAAAAAGTTTGAAGAGGGTAAGCCTTTAACCCGGAAAGAGGCTATTCTGGCGCAGTGTTATATCTGTAATGGCGAAGAAGAAGGCGCAGAAGATTGCAAAGGGATTAGCTGTCCTTTATACGACTATTTCCCATACAAGGGTAAAAAGGGAATGCCAGATTCAAAAAGGGATATACCCTGCGTGCTTGGACAAATGCGCCAGAAGCCCCAAGAGCCACGATTTTGTGAAAGTAATAAAAAGCTACGTTCAGGCAAGGATAATCGAAACTTGGAACTTGAAAGTGGCAGTTTTATGGCTTCTCAAGGCAAAGAAATAGCCGGCGCCGGAGCCTTAGTAGCTTAGCGGTGGAAATATGATTAAAGAAGCGACAATAACAGCGCGAGGGTGGGACGCTTTAGAGATAAAGCTCAAAGCCCGTGGTCTGTCTGATCCGGAAATACAGGAGGCTCGTAAATCTTTTCAGGATGGCATAGAAACTTTATGTAAAATGTTTTTACTGAACTGTCCAGCTGGTGATAAATCCGTTGTCTAAGGGTATATATTATTATATACTAACGTAGAGGTGAATATGAGGATAGGCGAATTTCTTATAGATAAAATTATTGCTCCTTTGGTAGTAGCATCATTGACGCCTATAACAATTAGTATTATCTCTAAAATTAACACAGGAGATTGGGCGGAGTTGTTCGGTCTTATACCAAAAATATTCTGGGTTATCTTTAGCATAAGTATTCTTGCGTGGATTGCTATAATCGTTATTCATAAAAGAGTAAAGCGATTGCAGGAATTGGACAGTGGGCCCGGAGTTTTTGTAATATCTCAGCCTATTTTCGGATGGGTTATAATCGCAAAATTTAACTATGTTGGCCTAATATGGAAAGTTCGTGCGCCTGCGACAGCCCCTTGGGAATCGTTTGATCCTTCAAGCATTTCTTCATCAAGTATTGAAATAGAAACTCCGCCTCGATGTCCAAAGTGTGAGACAGAAATTGAACAAGAGCATAGTTTTTGGGGAGGGTATATTTGGAGATGTGTAAGGTGTGGGTTTAAAAAGAGAAATCGGGATAGTTATTACCGAGAACAAGAACGCGCTGAAAAAATCGCGAGGCGCGAATGGGAGAAACAAAGACAGTGAGAGTCGCATTATATACCAGAGTGAGCACGGAGGATCAGGCACGGGAAGGTTTCTCTCTTGAAGTGCAGAGGACTTATCTTCTGCAATATGCGAAAAATTTCGGCTGGGAAGTTTTCTGTAGTATGTCAGGGCGAGATGTTTATATGGACGACGGGTATTCCGGCGGCAATATGGACCGGCCAGCTTTGCAAAGACTTCTATTTGACGCGCGCAATAAACAATTTGACCTGGTGTTGGTATATAAGCAGGATCGTTTAAGCCGGAAACTTAAAGACCTTCTGGCGTTGCTCGAGGAATTTGATAATCTGGGAATCGGGTATAAATCGGCCACGGAGCCATTCGATACTACTTCCAGCGCAGGCAAGATGGCAATACAAATGCTGGGCAGTTGCGCGGAGTTTGAACGCAATCGTCTGGTTGAGCGCGTTTTTCCCGGGATGGTAGTCGGTGTTAATAAAGGGCACTGGCAGGGCGCACGCTACGCGCCGTATGGATATCGCTATAACAAAGAGATTAAGAAACTGGAGGTCTATCCCGAAGAAGCAAAAATTGTAAAAGAAATTTATGCCATGTATCTTAGCGGCAAGAGTACTTCGCAGATTGCCGGGCATTATTATGCTCTTGGGATTCCTTCCAGGCGGGGAGGAAAATTCTACAATAAGTTTATCTCTAATATCCTACAAAGTAAGGCGTATTTAGGAATGTTGGTATGGAATAAGCGGCACTATGATACGAAAGTAAAGACTAAAAACGGAGAAGGCAAGGGATATCGGTACATCAATAACGATTCGTCTAAGGTAATTGAAGTGCCTAATATCCATGAACCTATCATTACACAGCAGGAATTTGATGAAGTTGCCAGGCTTCTTAAGCGTAATCGAACCAACAGCGTAGTTAGATTCAGAAATAACGTTTATCATCTATCCGGCATTTTGAAATGTAATGAGTGCGGAGGTAATTATCGCGGTATGACCGCGACTGTTAACCACCGGACCAAGGACCGGCGGCCGTGGTATCGATGCTCTTCCAAAGGAGTGCCGTATATCAAGTGTGATAATAAATCAGTTACGGCAGACGCTATCAACAGACAGGTATGGGATATCGTGGATGTGGTAGCGCGGAATTTGTACGTCCTGGAGGCACTCGGAGATATGATTAAGCTAAGCGCTTCTGAACCTGAGCAGTTGTATGTGGAGCAGCTGGAAGAGAAAGGAACTCTCCTACATAAAAACCTTGAAAAGCAGAAGGGGTTGTATGAGGTATTTGCCTCTGATAATATCAACCTTGAGATTTATAAAGACCGGGCCGAGACTTTGCGGAACGAAGAGAGGAAGTTGAGGCAGGATATAAAGGCAGTTCAGTTAAAGATTCTGGAGAAGAGGAATGCAGTTGATTTGACTAAGGCCGCGCAGGATTTTCTTTTACGGCTGCGGAGCAATCCGAGTAATGTCCAGATGGACTACCTGGTTAAGACCTTTATGCGGATCCTCTTTAAGTCTATCCATATCCAGAACCAGGAAATCGTAAAATTTGACCTTAACCAACCTTGGAAAATGTGTTATGAAGAAGGGACAAAATGGCTGAAAACAGACCAAATACAGGCAGTTCCGGAGGAAAAACGCAAAAGAAGCCACGTGTGCTTTTGCGCACCTTCGGATGCAAGATGGCGGCAATGTTACATACCGATTTTACAATTGTTGGGCGACGTGCATATGAAAGCGTAAGTTGATATGAGTCAGCGAGTTAAAATTAATTTAGGAATTAACCAAACGTAAGTGAAAAGGTAACCTGATGAAGCGATTGAAGATTAAAGACGCATTGTTTAAAGAATTATCATGCAATCCTCCGGCATGGTGGAAGTCGCTTATCGATGATAATGAACTGAGCGTGCAAATCAGAAAAGAAAATTACATTGATGTCTATTATCGCGGCGGGTGTCTTATTAGCGGACTTCGGTTTGACGGAAAAACTTTCTCAGGCCTAATCAATTCGCAATACATCCCATTTAAAAAGAATGAATACATTCCTTACCAATTCGGGCCTGATTTTGTAGGATTCGGTAAGGTAGAAATTTTGGGCCTCGATAACTTTAGCAAAAATATTTTAACCCGTATCAAGAAGAACATCTCCAATTTTTACGATAGCTCCTCGGAAAAAGCCATACAGTATAAGTTTATTGAGAATGACCCGCATTTTATAGATTCTGAGTTTGCGTATCGGTATAAGGACGGGGAGAGAAATACCATAAGAATCGACCTCGTGCGGGTTGACCCTCAATCTAAGAAGATAGTTTTTGTTGAAGTGAAAACTATGGGAGATTCGAGGCTTTATACTGACGAGATTATAGAGCAGCTGTCGATGTATAGAAATTTTATCGAGAGTAAGAAAGAAGAGTTGCTCGATTATTACAGTAAGATTTTTGAGGTAAAACGAAGCGTCGGGGTATTGCCAAAAGGTCTATTGGCCGAGTCGTTGCTTGGTTATCAGGTTCTCGCAAGGCCTTTGCTATTATTTGGAGATTGCAAACAGCAATGGATTGATGAGTTTTCTCCTGAGCTGGACAAGAAGATTGCTGACCAAGCCGTAGGTTGTTACTATTTTGGTAAGCCCGACTACTCCTGTCAGCTTCTTGAGAAAACCAAAGACAACCGGCACATTTTTTATTCATCATGAAATTAATAATCCATCGCGGCACTCATGAAATAGGCGGCAGTTGTGTTGAGTTACAGACTGCAAAGACCCGCATTCTCATTGATTTCGGCATGCCGCTTGTAGATGAAAAGCGCGAGCCGTTTGATTCAAAGGTTGTTCTTGGCAAATCCATAGCCCAGCTTAAAGAAACAAAGATTCTTCCTAACATTAAAGGTCTCTATCGTGACGAGCCGCAAGGCATAGAAGCAATCCTTATTTCCCATTCTCACCAAGACCACTATGGTTTACTCGGTTACGCAAATTCTAACATTCCTCTTTACATGAGCCAAGGTGTTAAGGCAATGATTGAGGTATCAAACATATTCATACATAACAAGCCGGGTATGATAAATGCCAAGGTTGTGAAGCCTTGGAAGTCTTTTAAGATAGGTGATTTTACTATAACGCCCTATCTTGTAGACCATTCCGGCCCGGATGCGCTCGCCTTTCTTATCGAAGCCGAAGGGAAGCGTGTCTTTTACTCTGGAGATTTCAGGGCCCATGGCAGAAAGAGTATTCTATTTAAAAACATGCTCAAGAAGCCACCCAAGGGTATAGATTATCTTCTCTTGGAAGGTTCAATGCTAGGGAGGGAAGGTCAACTACATAAAGACGAAAATGATGTAGAACGAAGAATAGAAGAGATTTTGCGGGAAACAAAAAACATCGTTTTCCTCTCTTGCTCTTCGCAGAACATAGACAGGATAGTTTCTGCTTACAGGGCATGCTTACAAACAGGCCGGACATTTGTAATAGACCTTTATACAGCGTTTATACTAGCCAATCTGAGGAAGGTATCAAAAGCCATCCCTCAATACAATAGCGACAATATGCGAATTAAATTTTGGAAATCGCATGCGGATAGCCTTAGCAAAGCCGGCCATCGCAATCTTCTCTACGTGTATAATAAACGAAAGATAGAGCTTCATGAAATAAATGAAAATAAAGAGAAGATGCTCATGCTTATTAGGGATAACAGCATTTTCCCGCTTATCCTGAAAGAGTTGTCCGATATAAAGGGCGCGAAACTAATCTATTCAATGTACGAGAAATACCTGACCGAAGAGTTTAAGGCAAAATGCGATAGGAAAGGTATCGAAATAGAACACGTCCACACAAGCGGGCATGCAACAGTTGGTGACTTACAGGCTTTTGCAGCCGCACTAAATCCAAGAGTAACAATCCCGATTCACACATTTTTCGCGGATGAATATAAAGAGTTGTTCAAGAACGCTGAGGTCTTGAAAGACGGGCAAGTGTTTAATATTTAGGCGATTAAAATTTCAACAATTCGGCAGGCTTTATTTTTAGCACATCTGCAATTTTTTCTATGCTATCAATTTTAATCGCAGGTGGAGTTTTTGATTCTAACATCTGATAATAGCGGACGCTGAACTCGATGCGGTCGGCCATTTCTTCTTGAGTCAATTTAGCCTTCTTGCGCGCCTCACGTAATTTCTGAGCAAATTTAAGTCTAATTATAGGTATAGCCATAAGTTCATTATCTCGCCAAACTGTCGTTTTGACCACGAAGTGGCATTTCGTGTTTTGTTCTTTACGCTTCCCGGTTATTATGCTATGCTTAAAGCTATGGCAGATTTATTCGAGGACATAATAACTGGCTGGTTAGCTTCCCAAGGCTACTTCGCCGTGCAAGGCTTAAAATCCGGTCGGAAGGAGCTCGACATTCTTGCGGTTAAAGTCAGAAACGGTAAAATAGAAAATCGTATTCATGTCGAAGTGCAGTGTAGTAGCGACCCGATGGCCTACCTCGACCGTGACCCCGGCAAGAAAAATCAGCAGCAAATCGACGAAAGCGTGAAAGATTACATTAATAAAAAATACGACGATTTACCCGTCAAAGAAAAAGCCGAATTCTTCCTTGGCAAGAAATACGAAAGAATGTTTATTTACGGACGCCTGAAAGACGAGCACATGCAGTTGAAGTCGTTTAAAGCTAATGGGGTCGAGGTAAAGAGCATGGGTAAAATCCTAAAAGAACTTTTGGAGATAAAAAAGAATAAAGATAACACGTCGTTTATAACGAGCGAAAGTAACCGGTTTCAGCAAGTTTTAAAACTGTGCGAGCAGGTTCCCCCCGACAAAGACCGGGAAACGACGATACCGTAACTTATACTCCTCCCTAGAGATGTAGTATCAAAATAATTTCTGCCGATTTATTTTAAAAAACCTTTTGTAATTTGCCGATTTTTTTGTTATAATAGTTATTGTAAACCATTGATACTGTGGGGGATATAGAAATTTAACGTTCGTGCACGAATCAGGGCGAGGTCTAAAATCCCCCACAGGATTGGCCTCGCCCGTTTTATTTTAAAGGAGGAAGCGCGGTATTATGAAAAACACAATGCTTTGCTTAATGATTCTATTGTTATCCGGGTGTGCCTTGGTTGCACCTACTAGAATAACTAATGCTGACAAACGAGGTGAGTTTCACGAAGGTATGACTTTTAGCGAAGTTGAGAAAATCGCAGGGAGAGGCGTATCCAGTTATGACGATGGATACAGCGAAGAAGTTATCGGTGGGAGTGTTTATAAGACTTGGCGCATTCACGGGAAATTTGTAACTGCTATCAATACGGATAGGATTTATGAATTTAAGTTTAAAGATGACAAATTGGTAAGTTGGAGTTGGGATAGATAGTGACTAAATAAAAGGAAAGTGGGCCAAATGAAACGTCAACGCATAAAGTATTTATGTGAGGAGGAAAAGAAAAAGCTTTTAACCGTTCTTCGGGACCGCAAATCTGCCGAACGCGATTATTTCCTTTTTAGTTTTATATTAAACACCGGCCTTCGCATATCCGAACTTGCCTCCCTTAATGTCGGTCAAGTCCGCGACAGAAAGACGTTGGAAATTCTCGGTAAGGGCGGTAAAATAAGGGAGGTACCGTTGAACAGGGCCACGCAATCGCACATAGAGGATTTTATTAAGCTAAAGAAACGACGCAACGAAGGAATTTTTGACACCGACCCCCTGTTCGTTAGCCGTAACCGTAATAGATTGTCGGTTAGGGCGATTCAGCGGTCGCTAGATAAATGGATTAAAGAGGCTGGGATACCGACAAAATACAGCCCGCACGCTTTAAGGCATTCGTTTGGAACGGAGCTTTTTAGCCGGTGCAAAAATATACGGCTTGTGCAAGACCTCATGGGGCATAGCGACATTTCAACGACAATGATTTACACGCATGTCACCAAGGCCGAGATGAACGATGCCGTGGAGTTACTAACGACGTAATTTAACTCTTTTACGGCGTTGGTGAAGGAGGGCGAGCTTGGAAAAACAGAGGAAATTGGGTAAAAAACGGCGTTCGCCGTTGACCATTAAAGAACAATTTGAGGCGCGCAGATTTGTTAATGAAGCTATCTTGCCCTACAACTTGATTGATTTGTTTGACCTGTATAGCCAAGGGGAGCTTAAAATAAAAGATGAGCGGTTAAAAACAGATATAGAGCTTTGCATGGAGACGCTGTCCAAAATTCCTCATTTCAAAAAGACTTTGCTGAAAACCTCAGAAAAGAAACAACGTCAAATATATAAAAGCCACTTCCAAGAACAAATTGCAAAGATAGATTCTGTTTTACGCAGAACCCCACTCTATATACGTTTAGATTTCACAGCTTACGAAAAACTCCTTGAAAAATCTAACGGCTTCAAAACCCCCTCTCAATTGTATAAAAATATAGGCCATGACTCAAGACAGTTAAAGAAGGAAGGTAGATTACCGGGGTTACGTTTCTATGGTTATGGTTCGAAGTATTGCGTTCCTGCCGTTGCTTTTGGCGATGACATTATGGATGAAGCAAGTATCAGGTCTTTACTTACGTCTGCCCTGTTTGACCATGTGCAAAGAATTATTTTGGGAGATAACCAACGTTTTAAGAAATGTGCCCAGTGTCACAAATGGTTTTTGTCGACCGATGAAGCGCACAAGTTTCACGATAATAAATGTAGAATTGATTATTGGGATAGTATTCCACAAAACAAGAAGAGGCGTTTAGACTATTACGATTCATACAGAGAAAAGAGAATAAACGCCGGGAATGCAAAAGAAAAAATAACAGCATAAACAGTCGTCAGTAGCCGTTCTATTGACGATATTTTTTTGTTTAAACCACAACGATAGTTTAAGTAATTGCGTTGTGAAAATAAGCATGATACGCTTGTAATAGAAATAAGAAAAGCCCTCGAACAAAACTTCCCGGTCTTGTGAGGGCTTAAACGGAGCGCAGCCCATAGCGGGCTACCCGTCTTTTTTTATAGTAATACAAGGTTGGGGATAAGTCAACTAATATGAAAAACCTATACTTAAAAGAAGAACACCGTGCAGATTTGAAGAAATCCGGTCTCTCTAACAAGACTATTAATCAGCAAGGACTTAAATCATTAACAGAGCAAGAGGTGCGGTCTCGGACAGGGCTTAACAAATCTATTGGGGAAGGATACATTATACCCTATGCAGAAAACGAGACGAGTTTTGCGGAAAATGCTTTTAATATCAGATTGGACCAGCCATTAGAATCGAAAAGAAATCCAAGCAAAACAAGGCGATACATGCACCGCCTGAATGAATCCACCTGTCTCTTTATACCAATTCCGGTTTTTCGTATCCTAGATGACAACAAGCGTCCACTCATAATAGTAGAAGGTGAGAAGAAAGCTTTAAAGGCAACGCAGGAGGGCTTTCCTACTATTGCTGTGGCGGGAGTATGGAATTGGAGCAGCCAGCAGAAGCCTTTAAAAGACTTTGACCGAATAAATCTGAAAAATAGAACGGTGTATATTGCTTACGATGCCGATAAGCAATCCAATCCGAATGTTGCTCTAGCCGAATCACGGTTAGCTCAAATGTTGATTCGGAAGGGTGCAAAAGTAAAG
>Ga0247841_10006825_pt1 | contig 17327 bp, 14 predicted proteins | sample LaCruzMarch2015__2_FD_192410 | JGI IMG/M metagenome (GOLD analysis project Ga0247841, IMG submission 192410) | Freshwater microbial communities from meromictic Lake La Cruz, Castile-La Mancha, Spain - LaCruzMarch2015_18m | ecosystem: Environmental > Aquatic > Freshwater > Lake | place: Spain... | reverse complement strand
AGGCAGAATGGTCTCCATACGAGATGGTTCAAGGGTTATTGAATTAATCATAGGAGGCTTTTTCACCAGTGGAATAACTTTTTTTATTACTGCCGGATCAGGGCTATCAAGACACAATGGAGTTTCTGTTACTTCTTGCACTGCTTCTATTAACCATTTGAGGCATTCTGCTTCTTTTTCCATAAATGCTGCCGCATTCACATCTATATAATCCGCTCCGGCCTCGCTCTGGGTTTTCGCTTCTTTTTGAATGAGTTCTTTATCTCTTGCGGCAATAGCTTCCGCGATCGATTTGCGGCTGGAATTAATTTTTTCACCTACGATGATCATAATTTCCCCTTTTTCTATCAAGTTATACCGCTAAGCCTTATTAAACGTTACTGGTAATCTGTCTTTATTCAGTTCAATAGGTGCTTTATAATATCCACTGAGGATGCGGCGTCGGCCGCATAAGCATCGGCCTTTATTTCATCGGCATATGTCTGGGACACCGGTGCCCCGCCAACGATGATTTTCAAGCCTTTCGATACTTTTCTCACATCATCGATTACTTCCTTCATGTACGGCATAGTTGTCGTCAACAGTGCGGAAAGCCCGAGTATTTTTGCATCGCTGTGTGTTTTTACTGCTTCGACAAATTTTTCATTGCTAACGTCAACACCGAGATCGATTACTTCATAACCGGCACCTTCGAACATCACTGCCACAATATTTTTTCCAATATCGTGCATATCTTCCCTTACTGTCCCAATCAATATTTTGCCCATGCTTTCTGTTTTTGTCTCGGCAAGTTTCGGTTTGATAAGCTCGAGACCAACCTTCATTGCGCGCGCAGCAAGAAGGACTTCCGGGATGAATATTTCATTTTTCTTGAATTTAACGCTTACCGGCTCCATACCTGCTACAAGTCCTCTATACAAAATATCCCCCGGGGGGATATTTTGTGACAGGCACTGCTCTACCAATGTTTTAATTGAAGCTGTATTTCCTTCTTCGACTTTTACCACTATTTGTCTAAGCAATTCTATATTCAGATCTGCTTTCTCATCTAGTTTAGCACCTTTCTGTAGATCCTTTTCATTCACCTTTTTCGTTACTGGGGCATTTAATATTCCGCTGCTTTTTTGTACAACCCTTGGACGTTTCTTACCCGCCAACGGGAGGCGTCCTTCTTTCTCTATACGGTCTGAGATGCGTCGCAGACGATCAAATGAAGCATCCGGAGGAGTGGAATCCGCCGTTCCGAAAATAAGGCGATCTCCGGGAATTAAATCGCTGAAACATCCGTCAAGAAAAGCTTCGAATTCATCTTTTCCTATGGAAACCTCAAGCAGCATACTTTCCGGTATTCCTCCCATGATGGTGATTTTATCTTTCCACCTTCTGTAGTATTCCTCTATCTTTACTTTGGTCATGGGATAAGGCGTTACTGATTCCGCAACATTAGCTCCACAATTATAAATCGCGTCCATAAGCCCGAGATTTTCTCCATCGGTATGCGTCACAAAAATTTTCCCTTTACTGCTCAATGCGGCAGATACTTTTCTTAACCATGGGCTTATTTCTTTATCGAAATATGGCGGGTAGGTTATCATATCGTCATAATTTGCCCCCCATAACACGACCTCAGCCGGCGAGTCCGCGACGATGTCGAGAACTTTGTTAAAATAAACTTCTATCTTATCTGACAGTTCCCTAATTTCACGATAATTATCTTTATAATCATAGAAAAATTTGGTGGTATCGATTAAATCCTTTTGAATCATGTGCATCGGTGATGCCGCCAAGGTTGGTCCCCCCACGGCAACGACACCGTCTTCCCCTACTTTATCTATATACTCCTTGCAGGTATCGTATTGTTTAAAAACCTCGATATTTTCAAATATGTATCCGACAATTTTATAATCGGTAACTTTTTTTATAATATGTTCCTGCACCCAGCCCAAAGACGAACCTGAACGCTTTCCTGCATCAGTAAGCCCCCCTATTGTCCTTGCCACTCCCACCGGCGTATGATATTCTATAGTTTGCAAGCCTTGCTTGTCTGTCACCGTCTCCACTTTGATATTATCAGAAAATTTCCATCCATATGCGGATTGCTTGAAATTGAAAAGACCTATGGCACGATAAAGAACATCGTTCATACTGCTCACATCAGCAAAATTCGGAACCATGTGGTAGAGTGGCCAACCCTCCGCACGCGATATGTCATCCGGCATCATGCCATCATATTTTTTTGGCAGAGTACCTCTCGTTGCGTTGCTCAACCACCAGAGATCCAATCTAGGCACGAATGGTATAACATCGACCATCTCCCCCCTCATCACCTTAAGAATCCTTTGCTTGTGAGTCATCATTTTGATACTCTCCTTAAAGGTAGTGTGTTGCTGGTGCTAAAAGTTTATATTTAAGCGTCAGATCATTGTCAAGGAGAAAGTACCCTGTGCTAGTTTTGGATGTTGACAATAACGAGATACCGATCTAAATTGAATACAATAAATTGTTCGCGGAATTACTAGATGAATAAAGCAGATTTAATTAATAAAGTTTTTACGTATCGATTTTCCTTTAACGAACTGGCAATTACTCGAGCAAGGCTACAAAGCCTTATGGGATACAAACCAGGAGCTGCACCAAAAACATTAATACCAATAATCGACAAAATATTTTCCCATGTCGCTGATTATTGCAATATTCAAGGCGGGTTTATAATTAAAGATGAGCTTAGCTTTAACCAATACACTTACCATTTATCCGTTGATAAAATTGACTTCAATCTTCATGAAATTGTTTATAAGCAAGTGGAAAGTTCCGAGAAAATAGCTTTATTTGTATGCACCGCAGGGCATGAGATTAGCAATTGGTCAAAAAAACTTATGGCGGAAGGCGACCTGACAACAGGTTATATTGTTGATGTAGTTGGCTCGGAAGTAGTTGAGACTGCTGTGGATAAAATACAATTTATGTTATCTGAACAAATAAGCGCTGCAGGATTAAAAATATCCAATCGGTTTAGTCCAGGATATTGTAGCTGGAATGTATCCGAACAGCACAAACTATTTTCTTTGCTGCCTGATAATTTTTGTGGAATAAGATTATCAAATCCAGCTCTTATGTATCCTATAAAATCAGTAAGCGGGATTATTGGAATTGGCAAAAATATCAGTTTAAATTCTTATACATGCAAGACTTGCGATATGCAAAATTGCCTTTATCGCAATAGAAGGACATCAATATAAGCTCTAGCACCAATAAATGAAAGATCGAGCCTTATTTGAAAGTACTAAGAATTTGAAGTTACTTCCTATAAATGATGTTTACCTTTGCCCATCGAATAATCTTATATCCTTAATTCTCATGCCTCCCCGGTAACGATGTCCCACTTTCCTTTCTCACGCAGCCCCTTAATAATTTCCGCAGCGAGTTCTTGCAAGGCCAGCTTATCCACTTTTGTACTTCGGGTTAGCGGAAGCAGTTTATCAGCCGGCCATATTTCCACATGCTGGGGCCTCTTGTAGGCCGCAATTGATTTACAGTAGTCCATTACAGCTTCCGGCGTGAGGGTAACACCTGCCGCAGGGCGCACAAAGGCAAAAATTCCTTCGTCAAATACACGATGAGGCATCCCGACAACTTCTGCAACATCAACACCTTCCATCCCGGCAATAAATGACTCGACCTCATCGGGAAATACATTGTAGCCTTTCTGCTTTATCACAAACTTACGCCGCCCGGAAAGGTAGAGCGCACGATAGCTTCCCATCTCCTTAAAATACCCGAGGTCGCCTGTGTAAAGGATTCCTTCTTTGGAAATCGCCCTGGCGGTCTCCTCAGGCTGATTAAAATAACCCAGAAAAACGATGGGAGGATGATAACATATTTCCCCGACCTCACCTACGGTCAGCTCCCCGCCTGCCGTGCCGTCCTCGTTCATCGGTTTGCGGACAGTAACCGGTGCCAGATCAGGATACGCCTGCCCGACCTGACCGGCCATCTCCTCAATGGATATCCCATCTGGTGTGAATGTGGCAAAGCCCGCATTCTCTGTCATACCAATACCTGTACCGAAACGCGGCGCCATTTTGGAGAGCTTTTTAAGAAATTCTACATCCACCGCGGAACCGGCATAAGCAACAAATTTGAGGCTTTTCAGATTAAACTTGGAGTAGTCCTTATGCGCCCACAACATCCGAAACTGCGTCGGGATCTGGCCTAGGGCATCAATACTCCATTTCTCGATGGCCTCCAGAGTAAGCGCTACATCAAAGACGCGAAGAAATACCGATGTGCCGCCGCGATAAGTTGTGGTCATAAAGAGTTCCGTCACGCAGCCCACATGGCTTGGAGGTAGATTGATCAGGATTCGCATATCCGATGAAAGGCCTGTGCCGCGTGAGAGGATTTCGTTCTGCACAAGAATATTCTCATGACACAGCACAGCAGGCTTTGGTTCACCGGTGGTACCTGTTGTATAAATGATAAGGGCCGGCGTCCGTGGTCCGATTTCCGCATAAGCCTTCTCCAAGCTCCGGGTAAAAACATTCTTTATCTTAAGCCACAGGAGTCGTCCTTTGCTCATCAATTCAGTAATGGATACGGCGCCAGTGACAATATCACCAGGCTTCGGATTCGGTGTAAACTGGACAAGGTGTTCCACGTATGGGCAGCGGTCACGGACAGCCTCGCCGATTTTCGTAAAATCGATAACAGGGGTCTTACCAAGAAAGAAGAAAGCCTTTGGTTTAATCTTGCCCAGATCACGCACAACTTCATCTTCTTTGAGGCGAAGATCCAGCGGTGCAATAATGGCTCCTATTTTAAAACAGGCGTACATGAAGATGATGTGTTCAGGGATGAGTACAAGTTGCGTGGCAACACGGTCACCTTTGCCTATACCCATATCAAGCAGCTTCAAGGCAAAGAAGTCAATGAGCGTTTTAAATTTACCGTACGTTACAATCTTCCCGTCTTCATGCTGGATCATAGCTTCCTTATCAGGATTCTTTTGTGCCCAGTACTCGACATAATTATTCAAAAGTAGTAACTTGTTTATTGAATCATTCATATAAGCCTCCATGTATTTTTTCTGTTCATAGCATAATCCCTGAGAAAACAAAATCATTGATAACGGATTGAAGTCCAACATTTTCATCGAGGTTAACGTTCGAAGATAAAGGTAACAACCAGAGGAACTGGCAGCTAATGTATCTTGTATCCCGCACTGAATTGATATATAATAACTTTCAACCGTTGCAAACGGTAGCTTTGCAATTGGATCTAAAAAATTATATATCTATATCCGAAACAAGGAGGGGTGATTATGGAAGAAAAAAATATCATACTTGCTGTTGATGTTGGTACAACTGAGACTAAAGCGGTACTCGTAAGCCCTGACGGATACGTAGATTCCGGTCAGTCAACATGCAGCCTCTTGTATCCGGACAAGTCGTGCGTTGAGCAATCTCCAAAGGAAATATCGGATGCAATCTATAACTCCACCAGGAATGTTATGGCGGCACATCCCGATCTGGCAGGCAGACTTGCCGGCATGGTGTTCACAAGCCAGATGCAAAATACCGTTCCGGTGGGCAAAGATGGAAAACCTATCATGAACATGCTCTCCTGGATGGATGAGCGCGCAGCACAGTTCACACAGGAAGAGATGTTCAAGGGACTTATCAAGATTGAGGGCTACCCCATCTTGAAGCTTCTCAAATTCATGAGAATAACCGGCGGCTTACCCGGAAGAACCGGGAAGGATACTGTATGCAAGCTCGCCTGGATGAAAAAATACAAGCCGGACTTGTATCACTCAGTCCATAAATTTCTGGACGCAAAGGATTATGCCGTTTTTCTTGCTACCGGTAATTATGTGACTTCATACGACATGGCAAACGTCACCTGGCTCATGGATTCGCGGAATAAAGACCAGGGGAAGTGGTCATGGTCGGAAGATATCCATAAAATGTACGGGCTCGATTCGAACAAAATGCCTGAGCTAAGGGCATCAACCGCAATCGCAGGCAATGTCACGGCGGATTTTTCTGCGAAAACCGGCGTTCCGGTGGGCCTTCCAGTAGTGACCGGTTCCGGCGATCTCCTCGCATCGGCGATTGGCTCCGGCGCCATTGAGATGGGGCACATGCACGTTAATATAGGCACAGCCGGTTGGGTTGCCACACACCACCCTGGAACTGCCGTCGATACGCAACATTACATTGGAGCAATCGTATCGGGAATTCCGGGCAGATTCCTTTTAATCAGCAAGCAGGAAACCCTGGGTGCCGCTTTGGACTGGCTCAGAAGCATGCTGTATCCCTCCGAGCTCATGCAGGGAAAATCAACCTCTGAAATATACAAGATAATGGACAAGGAAGCGGTCAACTCGCCCCCTGGTGCGAATCATGTAATCTTGACTCCGTGGCTTTTCGGGGAGCGATCACCCATCAATAATCCGTATCTGCGGGGACAGATATTCAACATCAACATGAACACGACACGGGCCGATCTTTGCCGGTCGGCGATGGAAGGGGTTGCCTTTAACATCCGCTGGGGAATGGAATTCTTAGAAAAAATGTCATTGAAAAAAAGTAAACCGACCACGGATGAAGTCCGATTAATCGGCGGCGCTTCGAAGAGCGACGTATGGTGTCAGATCTTCGCGGACGTTTTGCAGAAACCGATTGTGCAGATGATGAATCCCCAGATGGCATCCGCGCAGGGAGCTGCGGCCATCGCAATGGTTTCCTTTAGAATCTACAAGGATTTTAGTGAGATCGGCAGGATGCTGAAAAAAGGGAACATCTACAGGCCGAATCCGGATAACAAGATTGTGTATGACAAACTGTATAAACATTATAAAGCTTTATACAAAAATAACAAAGGCGCTTTTAAAGAACTCAATCATTAAGGAGTATTTATTATAAAACGTTTCATGGATGACTACAAGAACGAATCATTCGATATTCTTGTGATCGGAGGGGGTATCACCGGCGCCGCGGTTGCCTATGATGCCGCGAGCAGAGGACTGAGCGTTGCGCTTGTGGAAAAAAACGATTTTGGCTGGGCGACATCCGCTGCCACATCCAAAGTAATCCATGGCGGTTTGCGATACCTGAAAACCTTCGAATTCGGACTTGTGCGCGAATCTCTCAATGAACGCAGAATTCTGGGGAATATAGCACCTAACTATATCTATCCCATTCCATTCATGTTCATCAATCCGACATTTGTCATGAAGATAGGTCTTTTTGTTTACGATCTGCTCGCGTTTGATAAAAAATTCACCTGGGACAAAAGCAAAAAAATCCCCAATCACTATCCCCTGTCCAGGAAAGAAGTTATCGAGAAGGTGCCGAATACAAAGCGCGAGGGCTTGCAAGACGCCAGAGTCTATTATGACAGCCTCAGTATTTTTCCCGAGCGGTTGACGCTTTCGTTCATTAAATCGGCCATTCATTATGGGTCCAAGGTTTCCAACTATACCAAGGTCGAAGATTTTTTTATCACTGAGGGTAATAAAGTTTCCGGCATTGTGGTGCGGGATCTTCTGAACAACAAATCGCACACTCTCAAAGGAAAACTTACCATCAACTGCACAGGTCCTTGGGCGGACATCGTCCTCAAGGTGGCAAAAAAGGGCGATTCACATGATAAGATCCGCCGCTCCGAAGGGATACACCTGATTGTAAAGAATCTTACCAATAAGCAGGCCGTTGGCACCATGACTAAGACAGGCCACTTTTTCCTGATCCCCTGGCGCGGGCATTCATTAATTGGAACTACGGACAAGGAGTATCCCGGAACTCCGGAAGAATATCACGTGACCAGGCAAAGCATTCAAGAGCTGCTGGATACTGTGAACATGGATTTCGGCAACAATAATCCTATCCAATACTCTGACGTGCTATTTACATACGGCGGCCTGCGCCCGCTACTCGATGCAAAGGGCGAAGATGTGCATACCACTACCCGTAAATACGAGATTTATGACCATTCAGATGAAGGGCTTCCCGGCCTGATAACAGTCGAGGGCGGCAAGTATACCACCAGCCGCAATCTCGCAGAGAATGTTTTAAAGACCGTAGAAAAAAGACTGGGGAGTAAACTTGGCAAGTGTAAGACTCATAAGCAAAGGCTTATCGGCTGCGAAATAGAGGATATTGAAAAATTTATTGATTCTATAAAAAAAGAAAACGGTGATTTTAAAAATACAACCGTCGAATACCTCGGCAGAAATTATGGTACTGAATATGACAATATACTGAAACTTGCAAGACAGGATAAAAGACTGGCAGAAATCGTCACCGATGACGGCGAGATTCTAGCACAAGTTGTATATGCGATTAAAAACGAAATGGCAGTCACATTAAAAGACATTCTTTTCAGGAGAACAGGCATTGGGACACTGGGCAATCCCGGTGAAGCGGTTCTGGAGAAGGTCGCCGATATCGCGGCAAATGAGCTGGGCTGGAGCGCTGAGAAGAAAAAAAAGGAAGTCCTTGACGCTGAAAAGATATTTAAACTTCCTGTTTGAAGAGAAAATTGAAGACCAGCATTTTATTCAAGGTTGATGATTTGTGGATAACAGCTATATTTAGAAGTGGTTTTAACCTTCCGGCAGCGGGCAGGACTTAATGAAGTCCTTTATTTGTTTTTCATTTAAACCCACACCCGGTTTTCCATCCAGCCTCAGGGCAACTTTTTCTTTGTTAAAAAACAACATGGTCGGGAAGACATCAATTACGTATTTCTCCGCTATACTTTCATTATCATCCTCGACAAGAAGAAAATTACGTCGCCCGCCCTGGGCGAGCTGCTGAAATACTGGTAAAGTTTTCCGGCAAAAAGGGCACCAGGACGCATAAACAAAAGCAATGGCTTTATCGCTTTCCTTTAATGCTTTATCCAGATCAGTTTCATTGTCAACCAAGACACACGCACTATCAGCACTCATAAAAATTCCTCCTTTATCAGACAAAAAAATTATTCCCGCTTATGGTTGAACTTCCATCCTTGATTTTGAAATGGTGTTATATTTATGCAGTGAACTATGTATAATGTCAACTTGTTTCCTCAGGGCAATAGTGCTAGCATCGCATCATAAATTCGCAGTAAAGGGATATAAAGCAATGGTTAATGAAGTGATGGATGGGCTTTACCGGATCGAAGTGCCGCTACCCAATAGTCCGCTCAAAGAGCTAAATTCCTACGTCATCAAGGGAGATGACCGGAATCTGATTATCGATACCGGATTTAATCGCACTATCTGCTATGACGCTATGCAGGAAGGTTTGGCTGCGCTTAATGTAGATTTATCCAAAACAGATTTTATGATTACACACATGCATGCCGATCACATCGGCCTGATTGAGAGATTGGCAAGCAAGACCAGCAAGGTATATTTCAGCAGAATCGATTCACGGGTATTTGACAAAGGCAGTAGCTGGCAACCTCTGGTTGATTATGCCATGATCAATGGTTTTCCCGGTGATGAACTTCTGAATGCTATGAACAGCCATCCCGGCCTAAAATATAATCCGGCAAAAATACCGGAGTTCAATCTGCTTGATAACGGCAGCATTATTGAAGTCGGCGGTTACCGCTTGCAGTGCCTGCTGACACCCGGACATACTCAGGGGCATATCTGTCTGTTTGAGGAAGAAAAACGGATTTTGTTTTCCGGCGATCATATTCTCTACAACATAACGCCGCACATAGAATCCTGGTCTTATCGGGTCAACTCGCTTGCCGACTACATAAAGAGTCTGGACATGGTCTATAATTTGCCGGTGGATATAGTTTTACCCGGCCACAGGAATTTTTTTAAAGACCTGAAAGGCAGGATTGACGAGCTCAAGTCGCATCATCGGCAGCGTGCCGATGAAGTTATGGATGTTGTCGGATCAAAAATAATGAATGCCTATGAAATCGCGGCGGGGATGACCTGGGATATTGATTGCGCGACATGGGAGGAATTTCCCATCGCCCAGAAGTGGTTTGCCACAGGCGAAGCCATTGCCCACCTGCGTTATCTGGAAAGTGAAGGAAGAATTCAAAGAGACGCCGGGGGCAAGATTGTCACATTTCAGGCCGCCGCAAACTGATAGGCGAATATTTGAATATTGCGGAAGTTATTTTTTTTGCCGGTCATTATCTGATTTTACAGCATCTGGCTGATCGTATTGGGCGATAATATCTTTTAGTTCCATGTCCTCTTCATTGAGTATGACATACTGCTGTTCGTCCTCGTTTTTAATGGTCAGAGACTCCGCCGTATCGGTTTTGAAAGCATCATCCACCGATGCCATGTACACTACATCCTGCACTGCGTTGGGATCAATGAGTGTGGAAATGTAATCGCGTTCTTTGCTGCTGGCATCGTTCCCCATACCGAAACTTTTGTGTGGGTGTACAAACTGAGATTGCTTGTTTATGAAATCCTGCTGATAGAGACCCATCGTGAACATGCCATCACTTTTACTTGTGAGCATGGTTGATTCCAGTTGCACCACCTTGTTATCACGGATATTGCTCTGAACGGAAGGCGTTGATCTCAGAATGGAGAGTACCGGCACTCGGAAACCTGCTTTTTCAACATGAATCAGTTGCTGGACAATCAGCCACGAAAGGGACGAGGCGAACTGATAACGGATTACTTCCTGATTTTCACCGGAAACACAATTGTTGATACGATAGACAGCATCTTCGGCATCGGTGGCATGCAAGGTAGCAAAAACAAGATGCCCGGATTCCGCGGCGTTGAGGGTAAGCCGAATGGTATCCGGCTCTCTTAATTCTCCTACGAAGATTACATCGGGATTTTCCCGCAGGGAATCGAGCAGACCCTGATTAAAAGAGGGCACGTGAATACCTACTTCGCGCTGTTCGATAAAAGCTTTCTTGGGACGAAATCTGTATTCAATGGGATCTTCAATTGTTATAATGTGAACCGGCCTGGCGCGATTGATCTCTTCGATAATGGCCGCGATTGTCGTTGATTTTCCCGAACCAGTGCTGCCGCAGACAAGAACCAACCCCGCTCGCAGATCGCTAATCTGGTTGAGAGATGGATGCAGGTTAAGCGAACTGAGGTCGGGAATAGTTTCGGGCAAAAGCCTTATGGCAAGGCTCAGGCCTCTTGTCGTATAAAAGGTATTGACACGCACCCGCACTTGATTAAAAGATATAGCATAGTCAACAGACCATCGTTTGCTGAGCATCTGCATTTGTCTTTCGCTCAACATTTCCTTGACCATGACGTCAATTTCGGTAGGCGACCACCTGACATTTTTATCAAAATGGATGATGCCGTCCTTGCGGAAAATTAAGGGAAAACCTCCCGTGATGTGGAGATCGGAAATCCTCTGCTTGATAGCGGCACTTATTAAATCTGTAAAACGCTGATTCATAGTGGTGCTGATTAAATACATAAAAATGTTTGTTGTCAAGATAATAAAATGCAGAAAGTTTGGGAATATTAGCGATAGTAGAGGGTAATTATGGGTGTAGTTCTCTCAAAAATGGCGAATGATTGGAAGTGATGTCAATTAATTTTAACCATCACCAATTGTTTCATTGCCTCCCTCAATCGAGGGTTTTGACAAATACCACCATCCGGGGAACCTTGTAGGATGATAGATATACCCGGCAATGGCGCGTGATTTCGTTTTCGTCAGTTTCATCGCCAGGCTTTTTTACAATCAGCGCTTTGACAATTTCTCCCCGCAGGGGGTCTTTTTCACCGACGATTTTAGATGCGACAACTGCTGGATGCATATCCAGAATTAACTCCACCTCTTTGGGGTAAACATTGAACCCACTGGTAATGATCATACGTTTCTTGAGGCCAACCAGAAACACGTAACCATCAGCATCCATGTAGGCAAGATCGCCTGTGTGCAACCAGCCGTTGCGTATGACTTCCGCTGTCGCTGCTTCATCCTTATAGTAACCCTGCATCACGACACTGCCGCGGACGAGCAATTCTCCCACCACTCCCGCTGCCACATCCTTTCCGGCATCATCAATAACCTTCGCTTCTACGCCCGGCAAAACTGTTCCTATAGATCCCGGTTTCTGCGCCAGATTGGGCATTGTGAATATGCAGCAGGGAGATGTTTCCGTCAGCCCGTACCCTTCGAGCACCCTAATGCCAAAATGTTTTTCAAATTCGGCAAATAATTCCGGCGCCATGGCGGATCCACCGGTAATGCCAAAGCGCAAGGAGCTAAGATTGTAATCCTTGAGCTTATCGTGAAACATCATTCCCATAAAGAGACGGGGAACAGCGCAGATATAAGTCACCTTTTCATTCTGAATCGTCGCGAAGATACCATCCAGCGTAGAGCGATCCATCAGCACTACTGATGCCCCCAAACAGATGGGAGAGAGCATGTTGACAGAAGCGCCGAAAGAATGGAAAAGAGGGATAACAGCCAGGCTTCGATCGTCTTTTGTACCGTTGCAGATTGTACGGAGCAAATCCGCCTGGGTGGCGAGGTTATTAAAAGTTAAAACAGCTCCAACTGGCTTTCCCGTGAGACCAGCGGTATAGATCATTACCGCCGGATCATCCCCTTTAAGTTCGGGTAAGTCCACAATCACAGATCCGCTATGGATGATTTCATCGAAAGCAGATCCGGGATTCAATCCGGTGGTAGTAATCAGATGTTGGCAAAAGGGAATCGTTTCTTTGATGTCCTGGAATCTCTTGGTGAGATTATCTCCTGTGATAAGGACTTTGGAATCGCTATTCTCAATCAGATGTTGAAGTTCATAGGAGGTGGTCATGACGTTCAGGGTTACGGCGACCGCTCCAAGCCTTAAAGCGGCAAAGTAGGAAATAATAAACTCCGGGCAATTGGAAAGCATGATGGCCACTTTATCGCCTTTATGAATGCCAAGCCCTCTTAAGTGATAGGCAAGTGCATCCACAAAACGGTTCAGATCTTTATAGAATATCCTCTTACCATCATAAATAATGGCCGTGTTTTCCGGATAGCGCTCGGCTGTTTCTTGAAGCATCATCATCATATTCATATCGGCGTTTTACTCCACCTATGATCGTATTTTTGATAAAAACATTGCTTGCTCATCGGTCAAATATAAGATTTTTGATCTTATATGTCAATTAAATATTACACAAGCTCGGCTACTGCCCTTATCCACCCTGCACTTGCCCCTTTAATTTTAACCGGAAAGCAATAGAATTTGAAACCTGTTGACGGCAGCAAATCTAAATTAGTGAGCTTTTCAATCTGGAAATAACCTTTTTCAATACCAGCAAAATGCCCTTCCCAGATAATTGAGGCATCCTTTGTCCGGGCAAATTCTTTAGCCTGAAAAGGAAGTGGCCTGTCCCAGCTCCAACCATCCGTCCCGACAACATGCACACCGTGACCAAGAATCCAGAGTGTTGCCTCGCGGCCAAACCCGCAACCTTTAACCAGGTATTCGGGTGTGCCCCAGAAAGGAGCTGCTCCGCTTTGCGCGAGAAATACATCCCCTTCCCTAAGTTTATGGCCGATTTTATCGAGTTTTGCTTTAATGTCTGCAATCGTGATGTTGTACCCGTCAGGAAAATCGGAAAAGTCTATTTTCACACCGCTACCGACACCCCACGCAAGCGGAAACTTATCGATGGTCAACGCAGGCTTGCCCTGATCCTGTGTGGGGTGAAAGTGCCAGGGCGCGTCCATGTGCGTACCCGCATGTGTCGAGATCTCCATAAACTCGACCGCCCAGCCAAGCCCGCCCGGCAGATCGCCTGCGGTTAGCCCCGGATAAAATGACTTCATGCTCTCCGCTCCCAGCGCATGATCTACATACATGATCTTTGGTACCATCATCGGCGGGTCGGAAGGCAGCCCGCTTTCAATGGCCACAGAAAGGTCAATAAACTTGTCCATCATAATTCTCCTTTATTCCATCCAATGAACGAATTCATCCAGCTTTGCTCTGTCCCGCTCAAAATTGTTGAGAGGAAATGATGGATCAGGATAGCCCAGAGCAATGCCCACAACAATTTTTTTATCGTCAGGAATTGCCGTTATCTTTCTAATTTCGGCAGAGTAACGCGCGGTTGCTGCCAGAAAACAAGTGCCGAGACCTTTGCCGTGAGCCGCCAGGCAGATCGTTTGAGTAATGAGGCCGATATCCAGCATCTGGTATTCAACTAGATTATCCCGCGAAATGCAGGCAAGAATAAGACACGGGGCATCAAAGGCGGAAACCATATCTTTATAGTATTGATCACGTGCTTCCTTATCTTCTCTTTTTATGCCTTGCACACTTAAAACAACTTTGCCCAGCTCTCCATACCGTGCTTTCATGGCATCAGGCCATTTCTCTAGCATGGGCACATCGGAGGCGACAGCAGCACCGGCAAGCGTTAACCGCAGATTCATTTCTTTAAATTTTGCTAGTGTTTTCCCCGTTAAAACATATAAGTCCCAGGGTTGCGTATTCCCCCATGATGGCGACCAGCGCGCCTCCTCCAGAATTTCTGTAATTACATTCTTTGGCACATCCTTTGACTGAAATTTACGAATACTTCTTCTTCCCTTAATTGCAGTTGCTAATTCCATGGTAACCTCCTTCAGGATTCAATTTCAATTGTATTATAGCAGAAATTATTCTTATAATATAGCCTAATACCATTTTGAGTTCAGCTCGCTTCTGCAATATATCCCTGACCCGGATCTTCTTCTAAATCATGAGTTCGATCAATTGCGCCGCCCTCAGAAATCTCGATAATCCGGTTGGCCACGGTGGCGACAAATTCCTGATCATGGGATGCAAACAAGACCACCTCAGAAAAAGCGATAAGCCCGTCATTAAGGGCGGTGATAGATTCCAGATCCAGGTGATTGGTTGGCTCATCAAGGATCAGGACATTGGCTCCGGTCAGCATCATGCGCGACAACATACAGCGAACCCGCTCGCCGCCGGAAAGAACGCCGGTTTTTTTCAGGGCCTCTTCGCCCGAAAAAAGCATTCTGCCCAGGAAACCGCGTGCAAATGTTTCACCCTCAGCGGGAGGTGAATACTGACCCAGCCAGTCAACCAGGGTCATTTCCCGTTCAAAAAACCCGCTATTCTCCTGGGGGAAATAGGCAGGAGTAATGGTAACACCCCAGCGGAAGCTACCGCTGTCTTGTTCCAGTTCACCTGCCAGAATCTGGAAAAGTGTCGTTCGGGCAAGTGCGTTATCACCGGCAAAAGCGATTTTGTCGCCCTTACGCACGATCAAATCAAAATTATTCAACACCTTGACCCCGTCAATCTTTTTGGTTAGCCCCGAAATGGCCAGGATGATATCACCGCAGGCTCTCTCCGGCTTGAAGACCACGTGCGGATATTTTCGCGATGATGTCGGCATATCCTCCAGAGTAAGTTTATCGAGCAGCTTCTTGCGCGACGTGGCCTGTTTTGACTTGGATGCGTTGGCGCTGAAGCGCTGAATAAAAGCCTTCAGTTCATCAGCTTTTTCAGATATTTTACGGTTGTCGTTTTGTTTTTGTTTCAGATTTAACTGGCTGGCACGGTACCAGAAATCATAATTGCCGACATAAATCGAAATCCGCCCGAAATCAATATCAGCGGTATGCGTGCAAACCTGATTCAGAAAGTGACGATCATGCGAAACCACGATAACCGTATTTGCAAACCGGTATAGAAATTCTTCCAGCCACTTAATGGATTTCAGATCGAGATTATTGGTCGGTTCGTCAAGCAATAGAACATCCGGATTGCCAAACAGGGCTTGTGCCAACAAGACGCGAACCTTGTCACCCGCTTCCAACTCTCTCATCTTCTTTGTACGCAGATCTTCAGATATACCGAGTCCGCTCAGAAGTACGGCTGCTTCTGATTCTGCTTCATAGCCGTTTAGTTCCGCAAACTCACTTTCAATTTCAGCGGAACGCACACCGTCCGCTTCGGTAAATTCTGTTTTGGCGTAAATCGCATCCCGCTGCATCATGACGTCATACAACCGCTTGTGTCCCATGATGACTGTGTTAAAAACTATTTCATCGTCGAAGGCGAACTGATCCTGTCGCAGAACTGCTATTCTCTCCCGCTGGCCGACTATAATTTCCCCTTTGTCTGCCTCCAGCTCACCTGAGAGAATCTTGAGAAAAGTTGACTTCCCCGACCCGTTTGCGCCAATCATTCCATAGCAGTTACCAGGGGTGAACTTGATGTTAACATTTTTGAATAGTACTCTCTTGCCGTAGGAAAGAGTGATATTTGATGCTGCAATCATGCTTGTTTGATACTCCTTGTGTATTATGTTTCACAAAAAAAACCACAGGGCATGGTGACCCCTGTGGTTCACTGACGATTGCTTACTACCACACTTTTTGACCGCTTGGCAATGCAAAACTATTTCATCTTGATTTTCCAAACCTGAATTAATTTTTTTTATTCTTGCCATAAAATTAATAGCTGCGTCACATTTATTCAATATGATTATCTTTTTACATTATGTCATATATGACATTCACTCTTGAAATTATTAGTTTTTTCTTAACAAAGAAGTTGACGGCGGGTTGCTTAAGATGTATAGAAAAATTGACTAAGGGTCATACTTGTAACAGATATGTTTCTCTTGTTTAAAATTATGCAAAGATCATGAACAAAACAATATATATTCTGTAGAAAGGAGACAAGACCAAATGAATGTCAACAGAAGAGGTTTCTTAAAGATTTCCGGCGCTGTAATGGCGGTAAGCGGATTAGGCATAAGCCTCAAGCCGATAGCCGCGCATGCCCAGCCGTTGAAGATCAAATACGCTAAAGAAACCACCACCATTTGCCCTTACTGTTCTGTGGGATGCAGCATTATTGTATCCGTACGCGATGGCAAGGTCATCAACACAGAGGGGGATCCCGATAGTCCCATTAACAAAGGTTCTTTGTGCAGCAAAGGCGGCTCTATCTATCAGATGGCCGTCAACGAGAACCGCCTGGACAAACCGCTTTACCGTGCGCCTTTTGCCACCCAGTGGAAAGAGGTAGAATGGGAGTGGGCGTTAGACAAAATTGCCAAAAACGTCAAGAAAAGCCGGGATGCCAGTTTTAAAAAGACAAACGCAAAGGGCGAAGTTGTCAACCGCACCGAAGGAATTGCTTCGGTAGGCAGCGCGGCGATGGATCTTGAAGAATGCTTTACGTACCAAAAATTCCTAAGGGGGTTGGGCCTTGTTTATATTGAACATCAGGCCCGTATCTGACACAGTCCAACTGTACCGGCTCTGGCAGAGTCGTTCGGACGCGGCGCAATGACCAACCACTGGAATGATTTTAAAAACAGTGATGTA
>Ga0247841_10006824_pt1 | contig 17328 bp, 14 predicted proteins | sample LaCruzMarch2015__2_FD_192410 | JGI IMG/M metagenome (GOLD analysis project Ga0247841, IMG submission 192410) | Freshwater microbial communities from meromictic Lake La Cruz, Castile-La Mancha, Spain - LaCruzMarch2015_18m | ecosystem: Environmental > Aquatic > Freshwater > Lake | place: Spain... | reverse complement strand
TTTCTTTTCGTGTTCCCGGCGCCTTTTCGAGCACGCCTGCCTGGTTTCAGCCTCAAGGCGCCGCTTGGTTTTACGCGTCGGACCCTCCGGTTCAGCGGGACGGCCATCAGTCAATCGACTGTCAGTCAATCGGCCGCCGGCCGTCGGCCAATCGGCCGTCAGGGCGCCCCGCTCGGAAAGCGCTTTTGTCCGATCGAGATAATACTGGTAATCGCCGGCATACGGCATCAGCCGCCCCGCATGGATGTGCAAAACGGTTGTGGCAATGGAACGGATGAAGTACACATCGTGACTGATGAACAGCAGGGTGCCTTTATACTGCCGGAGGGCGCCGATCAGGGCCTCGATACTGGCCATGTCGAGATGGGTGGTGGGCTCATCCATCAGCAGGAAATTCGGCGGATTGAGCAACAGTTTTACGAGGGCCAGCCGGCTCTTTTCGCCACCGCTCAAAACGGAAACGCGCTTGAACACGTCATCGCCGCGAAACAGGAATGAACCCAGGACGGACCGCGCAGTCTGTTCGCCCACCGGATGGGATGCATCGAGCACTTCCTCCAGCACCGTCCGTCCGGCATTGAGCATATCGATGCGATGCTGGGCATAGTAACCGACCTTGACGTGCAGGCCGAGTTCGCGGCTGCCGCCCTGGGTCGGGATCGTGCCGGCCAGCAGTTTCAGCAGGGTAGATTTACCTGAGCCATTCGGCCCGACGAGCACGGTGCGCTGGCCACGTTCCACGCTGTAATTTAATCCGTGATACACCGTGACCGGCCCGTAGGCCTGATGGACATCGGCCAGCGTGGCGACCTTCAGCCCGGTCCGCGGCGGCTGGGGCCAATGAAACGCGATCGTTCGATCCAGGGCGGCGGGCGCCTCGATTTTTTCCATGCGTTCAATTTGCTTCAGCTTGCTCTGGGCCTGGGACGCCTTGGTGGCCTTGGCACGGAAGCGGTCGGCAAACCGCTGGAGGGCTTCAATCTCCTTCTGCTGGTTCTTATACGCTGCCCATTGCTGTTCCTGGCGCATGGCGCGCTGGGTCACATAGGCATCGTAATTGCCGCGGTAGCGGATGATTCGGGCCTGGGCGATTTCAAAAATACTGCCGACCAGCTGATTGAGCAATTCGCGGTCGTGGGAGATCATCAGGATGGCACCGGGATAGGTCCGCAGATAATCCTGGAACCAGATCAAAGATTCGATATCCAGATGGTTGGTGGGTTCATCCAGCATCAGCAGGCCGGGTTCCTGCACCAGCAGGCGCGCCAGGTGGGCGCGCATGATCCAACCGCCGCTGAGCGTGCCCGTCGGCCGCTGAAAATCCGATTGCCGGAAGGCCAGGCCCGCCAGGATCCGCTGGGCTTTCGGTTCCAGTTCGTAGAGCCGCCATTCGTCCAGCCGCGCCTGGGTGGCATGCCAGGCATCGCTGTTTGGCGACTGCGTGCGCAAGGTGTTCCGCAAAGTCGTGATTTCCGGCGAAATCGTCGTAGCTAATTCAAGGACGGTTTCGTGGCCACTGGGCTCGATTTCCTGGGGAAGGTACCCCACCGCCACGCGGTTCCGGAAAGCCACCGTGCCTTCGTCCGATTCCAGGTCGCCCAGGATAAGGCGGAACAGGGTGGACTTGCCCGATCCGTTTGGCCCGACCAGCCCGATCCGGTCCGACGCCTTCACATGAAACGACACGCCGCGGAACAAGGTGCGCGCGCCGTAGGATTTGCCGAGATGGGAAACGGTGAGCATGAAAAACCAGGTCCATTCGCCTTTTTTTACAGTTGCCAGCCTTTGAGAACCAAGCGACCGAACGCTTGATTATCACAGATTGGCAGGGAAAACAAGACGACGATGTGTGCCCAAATCCTCGCCCAAGCGCTTTGCACAAGACTCAGTGGTAGGGGCCAGCCTCTGGCTGGCCCGCCTCCGGCTCAGCCGGAGGCTGAGCCCTACCCGGAGACATCGACGGACTGTGGAGGGCGTCAGGTAGGGCGGGGCGTCCCCGCCGCGCCGTGGAATCAAGGCATCCCACGATCAACCGCGAAAAACGTCTCGTCTTAGGCGATGATTTTGGGTGTGCCGTGTCGACGATGTGTGCCGGTAGCAAATCTAATAATGGCCAGGGTTGTTGTCGGCAGATACACCCCTGATTCATATCTCCGGCAATTCTTTGATCGCCCGCCCGTTCATGGCGACCGCACCCCGCAAGGATAGGCCCTGGCCTCATCATAGAGCGCCATGACATTCTCCGGGGGCGTGCCGTGTAAAATTGAATTGGCGGTGGCGGCCACGATGCGGGGGGCAGCGGCCCGAATACATTCCGTGATCCGCGGCGTCCCGCGCATCATTAAATCACAACTGACGTTTCCCATCAGGACCAGCTCGTGGAATCGAGCACGCAGCTCGTCAAAATGCATGCCCGCATCATAGTCACATTCATAATAGGCATGCGGGCGGGCCCATCCGAACAAGGAATCCGCCACCGGCCACAAGTTGCCGTCGGAACGCATGATATAATACAAGCCCAGTTCCCGGCACTTATCGAATATCTTCTTCCAGCGCGGCGCCATGACATTCTTAAAAAAGACCGGCGAATAAATCGGACCGGCATTGAACGCAAAATCGCCGCCCCCGTTAACCAGCACAATTCCAGACTTTTGCTGGGCCTCAAGATGTGCCAGCATATTTGGAAGGTTTAAATCCAGCCATTCGCCGATCAGGTCCGGTTCCAATACGGTGGCTTCAAGCCATCCGGTACTCATCGCCAGGCCCATACCGGACGATCCCGCCACAACAAATTCATTGCCCAGTTCGCGTTGCGCGCGCTCCAATAACGGGTCCATAACCGCAGACGTGACGGGCGCCGGCGCAGCCTGCTTCAATGTCCGGCGGATATATTCGCACACCGCATCACAGTTTTCCCAGGATTGGCTGGATTTTACCAGGCCATAGGTCCTGGAAGCCGGTTCAAATTGATACAGGCTCCAATCTCCGTCCGGGTTGCCATAAAGGAAAGTATATTCATCAACCTGCCGCACGGGGCGCGCATCCATCCTCCACGGTAAATAAAAAATATCGAAATCAAAATACCGATGGAGCGCGATCGCATCCTGATAAACCTGCTCCACGAAGTCCTCGTGGGCCGCTTCGCCTTTTAACCAGGCCCGCGCTTCCTCATAATGCAATTCCGTCGAACCGACATGCACGGGACGCCCCAGAATGGCGCCGGCCACGGAAGAAGCAAACGCCTGCTCGCAGATCGGGATGCGATCGGGCCATTGCCCCGAAAATACCGCGTGAATTCGACGGTGATGCGCACCGGGAGCCGCCTGTCCTTGTTGAAACATAATATGACCTCCGCATATTTATCCGATCATGCGTTCCCATTCATTCGACCTTGCACGTTCCAAATGCGATGTAAACGGAAGGACCTTGTATAATCGCGGCGCCAGACACAGGTTTAATATCGCCCATATTTTTGGCCGGCTTCGTACATGGCCGCGATGTTTTCGACCGGCGTGCAGGGCGCCAGGTTGTTGGCCTCCCGCAGGACGAACCGGCCGCCTTCCATGATGCCCGATTTGCAGATGCGCTTGACCTCTTGGCGGATCTGCTCCGGCTTGCCGTCCTTGAGCAGCATGATCGTAGGTCCGCCGTTGATCTGCACGTCCGGCCCGAGCTCCTTGCGCAGCCAGGCGAAGTCCACGGGAAAGCCCGTGTCGAACACCTGCACGTTCAGGCGGTCACGCAGGAATTTGAAATGCCGGGTGGCATCGCCGCACAAATGGATGGATACGGAACTGCCGTCGCTGAATTCTTCTACCAGGCGCTTGTGATACGGGAAGACAAACTGTTCGTAATCCTTGGTGGAGATCATGGCGATGGCATCGTCGGCAAAAAACCAGGATCCATTGAATTTACCCTTGTCCGGCGCATCCGGGTTGCGCGCCCAGCGCCACTGCCGGATAGCCTTCATCCGCCGGATGACATTATCGGTGATGAAGGTCATCAGGTCGTGGTAATATTTCGGATCCTCGTACATGTCGAGGCAGACCTCGGCGGCGCCGCGCAGTTTATAGGCCAGGTCAAAAGGCCCGTCGGTCCCTTCCCCGGGAATCGTGACCGGCGGCTTGACGGGCAAGCCCTCAAACTCCATCTGCGGGCACTTCGCTTGCATGTAGTCGAAGAACTCCATGGCCCGGCCCAGCAGGCCACCATGCAGGGCATCCGGCGTCTGGAGCTGGTAGAGCTTGCTTTTGTCCTCCTTCAGGATTTCGCTTGTGTCCGGCACATCATTGCCGAAGTACTGGAGCGGACATCCAAACCAACTCGCCTCGCATGAGTTCTGGAAGTCAATGCCGACCTGCCAGCCGTTCTTGGGCGGGCCCATTTCGTTGTCGCAGACCAGGTTATAGCGGCGCCATTTCTGGTAAGCCAACTGGCACTCGATCTGCGCCTGGGGGTTCTTGAAGAAATCCCCAAATGTGTAGCCGGTGGCATTGATCTCCGGATTCTGCAATAAATTACGGATACTGCCGCCGACTATAATCGGCACCCGGATGGGCTTGCGCTGATTATAGGCGTCCCAGACTTTACGGCATTCCTCGTTGTGCCGATCAAAGTCAATTTTGCTTTTTAAATAATTGCTCATCCCCTATCCAGTTTAAAATTGATCCGGAAACCGTTTCGCTTCAGCGATGTCTTTTGCCGGGTTAGAGCCCCCCTCCAAGGTACTATAACTTCATAAATTTACCGGGCACTTTAGCCTTCAGGGCCACATCCAGGATCCGCCGGATCATCAGGCTTTCCGCGCGGTCAATTGTCGCTTTGCCGGCCTCAAACAGATCAAGGATCGCCGCGGCCATATCCAGGAAAAGGCGCGCACAGTCCTCAATCATGATTTTGGTTTCCTTGTCCGTCGTGACGCTGGCCGCATAGGGCGTGCCGGCATTGACGTACACATTGATAACGGCGGTGCGGCCACCGCTGAAGTCGACAATCAACTGCCGCTGGTTGCCTGTACCCCGTAGCATGAGGCGTTCGGCGGCCGGCCCCATACAGCTGACCACCAGCTCCACGGGATGAATCGCATATTCTTCAAACGAGCCGCCGCCCCCCCACACCGCCATGTGGCGGACATTGGCCGCGCCCACCTCGCGGACATGGGCCTGTATTTTCGTGTAGCGCAGCGCCGAGGTGGTTTGCATGGCAATGCCGCACTTATCGGCCAACGCAAATATTTTTGCGGCCGTCTTGAGGTCCGGAGCAAAGGTCTTGTCCACGTAGGTCGGCTTGCGCATGGGAAACACCTTCTTGCACAGCGCCCAGTGCATTTCGGGATTGGACGGCGCCAGAATCATGTAATAATCCACGACCTTATCCAGCTTTTTTACGGAATCGAAGTAAGGGACGCTGTTCTTCTCCGCCCATTGCCGGCCCACGGTCTCCTCCAGGCCATAGCAACCCGCGACGGCAAAGCCACGGTCGCTCAGTTCTTTCCGGATCTTCGCGAGATAGGTGTTCGCATGAAAATTATCCAGCTTGAAATCCACGAAACCAATTTGCTTGCTCATAAACGACCTCCTTCACTTATGATGTTGTTAACGGTAAGGACATGACTTTGCCAAAATACTCGCGGCACCATGGCTGACTCCACTTGTTTTTGACATTCCTTCTGGACGAAGATGTCCCCTTGTCTTCGCCGTACTTCGCAATCAAAACTAATCATGATTTTGTCGGCCCTGTGCCACCCGCCCACAACGCCAGAACATAACGACTGCGGGCAGGCCACCGGGCAATTATTTCACAGCTTCTGCGGGATTGCCTTTATTAACGCCCTTCCTTTCCATATACCGCCGTGATGATTTCCACGTTGCGCACTCCGTCATGCACGGTGCAGGACAGAGGATGTTTTCCTTTGACCGCCCCGAGAAAATGATGGATCTGTTCCACCCACCCGCCGCTGACTTTCACCGGCCTGGCCGTCCAATCGTTGTCGCGGGTCAGCCGGACCAGGACTTGATTGCCATACTCAAAACGCACCCGGCCTTTCGTGCCGATGATGTCGATAAACGCCATTCCCACCCCGGCCACAAACGAAGACTGCAACGTTCCAATCGCACCATTGCCGGCTTTCACGATCAAAATGCCGGCATCTTCCACATCCGTCGTTTTAAAATGCCGATGCATGACAGCTTTTTGGTCGATGACTTCGCCCGCGATGAATCGAAACAGGTCCACCGAATGGCTGTTGGTATCCAGCAGGCATCCCCCTCCGGCGATTTTCTTTTTCGTAAACCACCGGCGTTCCATGCCGAAGTTCGGGCCACAGAAGATATTATTGAACAATACCACGTCGCCAATTTTTCCGGAAGCCACAATCTTGCGCAGGAGCATATTTCCCGGAATAAAACGATGGCGGAATGCCGGCACAAGCTGGGCCGCGGACTTGTTGGCGGCGATTTCCATGCGCCTGGCCGCAGCCGCATCGAACGCCATGGGTTTCTCGCACAGGACATGAACGCCATGCTTTATGGCATATATAGCCACGACTTCATGAGCTACCGGGGGCGTACAAATACTGACAACATCCGGCTTGGCTTTGGCAATCAATTCGCGATAATCAGTATAAACCGGCACATGATTCAATTCCCCTGCCAGTTTGCCGGCCGCTTCCCGGTCGACATCCGTAATGCCGACAAATTGCACCTTTTCGGCCTTATAGCCATTGACATGCGCGCGGGCAATACCGCCGCATCCCACAATACCCACTCGAATCGTCCTGCTCATGGCAATCCTTTCTTTTCTTGTGTTTGACTGTTTGTGACTACTCACATAGTCAGGCTGAAGCTGTTTAGACTGTAGGTTAAATGGCTAAAAAGACTACATGTACCGCCCTCTGGCGGAGAAACCGAGGCTTTTTGCCCCAAACAGTACTGCAACATGCGCCATGTTCCTGATTTTCCTAACAGCCTTCAGTCTACAGCCTATCTATGCCGACTCGCGAATCACCAGCCACGGCCGAATTGAAACGGATAATTCCTGGCCCCCGTTAATCAGGCAAATCAGCTTGCGCGCCGCCAGGCGGCCTTCTTCCCGGAAGGGCTGATGGAGCGTGGTCAAAGACGGCGTGATCGCGGAGGTTAAATCCAGATCATCATATCCGATCAACAGCACGTCGCGGCCCACCTGGAGGGAGGTCAGGGATAAGGCCCGAAGGATCCGCAACGCCAGCACATCCGTGACGGCAAAAATGCCGATCGGTTGGGAAGGAGAAGCTTGCCGACAAAACCGGGGCAAGGCTCTCAAGCCAGCCGCGTCATCCTCGAATTCCCACGCCTTGCTCTTGGCTACTGAGAGGAATTGTTGAAACCCCTGCTTACGGCCAGGATAGGATCCCACAAGGGCAAAACGAACACAGCCTCTCGCCAGCAAGCGCTCGGCCGCCAGGCGACCGCCTTCGATGTCATCGATCGAGACAACCGGCACATCGTCAAGCCGCACGGATGAATTAAGGAGCACCACTTTCCCTCCCTTGGATCGGTATACGGCAACCTCCTTCTTCACGTCCGGATCGGAGATCAGGACGGGATAAGAGATGATCCCCGAGTGGGCCAGATCCACATTATGCCGGATGAACTTGCGAAAGCCTTCGACATAGCTGTCAAATCCAATCTGCAGAGGAAGGTCTTCTTCCGACAACACTTCCGAAATGCCGAATACGAGGTCGGCCACCAGCCGGTTGGCCACCGCCGGCAGGAACACACCCACCGTTGGCAAACCGCCGCGCCGCATGAATTCCGCCATCCGATTACGGCGGAATCCCATCGCACGCGCGGTTCGGATCAACTGGCGGCGCGTTGCCGGCGCCACGCGCGCATGCTGATCCGGCCGCGGATTCAAGGCGCGCGAAACAACGGCCACCGAAAAGCCGGTTTTACGGGCGATATCCTTGAGCGTTGCCATGACGCCTATCTTTAAAACAATCGTTTGTTCATCAATTGCAAAAAAAACCACCTCGAATGCATTTGTTTTTGTAATTTATGCCGGCTCGCTGCCGTATGCAAGAAAAAAAAATGGAAATATTGTAAGGCCTCATTTACGTGGGGCCGCCAAAGTTGTACAACCCAAACAGATATGTCTCGACTTCCGCCGTCGCTCAAGGAGCTATGGCGGACACGTCGCTCGACATGACACACAGCAATGGTCATTCCGATCCGGCGCTGCCGGAGAGGAATCTCGCCTGCGGCGGACAAACCACGTTGCAGGTGCAACCGTATACATACCCGCGTAACTGAGGCCCTTACTGGGGCATCGCATTTCGATTGACCTCTATACGGATTGACGTATAATGCTTATTTATACATATATATCGCATCTGGCTAAACAAGGAGAAGCATTGAATTTACGCGGCAGATACCATATATTAACCGCACCGGATCATCACAATCGCTTGCCCGCAAAACGGTTGCTACGATACCGGCAAGCATGTTCAGGCCAGGCTGTGGCGGAATATGTCATTATCGCCGGGTTGCTTATGGCCTCCCTGGGCATCTTGACGGTTTTTTTTGTTGCGTTTAAAGAATACGGTGGGCGGATTTTAGCGTTGGTCTCGTCGGAGTATCCTTAACACTTTCATGTCAAATAATGAAGGAGGACACACTATGAATCGCACACTTAAATGCAAACATGGCCAGGCTATGACCGAATATATCATTATCGTCGCCATTATCGCCTTGGCAGCCCTGGCGGTCTTCGGTCTGTTCGGCGACCGGATTCGCGCCATGGTCGGCGGCGCCGTCACGGACCTGGGCGGCGATCAGAGCGAAGTAGATACTGCCACGGAAACCAAATCAACCGACTATCTCAAAACTCTGGGCACCGAGTCAGGTCAATGAAGAATGCAAAATGAAGAGATCAGAGATCAGCGGTCAGAGGTCAGCTTGCACGGGAGGTCAGAGGTCGGATAACGGACGACAGACGACGGATGACAGACACCCGATGACAGCTTGCTTGAGCTCGGCAAAGGGCATAGGTTTCTTTCAATCGGAAATCGGAAATCGGAAATCGGAAATGCATTCCCGCGGACAGGCCCTGATTGAATCCTGCATCGTGATCGGCCTGATTTGTCTCCTGCTGACGGGTCTCTTCCAACTGGCCCAGTTGTTCATGAACCAGGAAATCCTGGATTACGCCGCCGGGCGCGGCGCGCGTGCCAAGGCCGTCGGCTTCAATGATTTCATGGTATCGAAAACCGTACGCATCGGCGCCATCGCCAATGCCGGCGCGCTCCTTGTTCCCGAGCGGACAGGCGGCGGCCCGTGGGTCCAGTGGACCCACCACGAATCGCCGCGCATTCCCCACTATCTGCAGAGCGACAGTTGGGAGGTCGACGCCATCCTGAATTACGCGCAATGGGATTCGATTTGGTGGTCTTGTCAGGAAGCGGACAACCAACTGAGTTTCAGGGTCAGCCAGGATGTACCCTTGATGTTTTTTTCCAACGTATTCAAGGCGTTTTTCTCAGCTTCCACCGTTCCGATGCAAGGCGCGGCTGACATTGAAAACCATTATCCGCTATACTTGCAATAATTACCATCGTTCACAGATCAACATTGAAAACTGGGAAAATGCATTAAATTAAGCCCCGAGGAACGGGGCGACTTTAACCACGCCCCAACAGAGTGGGGCGGCTACAGCCTTGGTAATGCTTTTTGTAGCCACGGCACTCTGTTGCCGTGGGTTTTGAAATTCCTTAACATTGAATTAGGTCCGGCCAAGGCCGGACGACTGTTTCATGTAGCCGCGGCGGTAACGCCGTGGCCGTCGACCGGATCCACGCCCTCACGGGCGCGGCTACAAAGATTGTCATGCCATAGGCAGATCCGCCTGGCGGGAAATTCCTATGCATTGAATTAGAATCTTTTTCGTCCAATAGCAGCGTTGCGTAAACGCTTGCGAACGACCATGACACATTGTCCCACAGCCCGTCACCCTACCAGGCCGACCGCAGGCCAAACCATGATTTTCACGATCATGGCACTTGTCATCCTGGCGGTGGTTGTCGTTTGGATTTTCGATGTGCACACGGTGTTGCATCTCAAGGCGCGCACGCAAAACGCCGGCGACGCCGCGGCGCTCTCCGCAGCACGCTGGCAGGGCATTTCGCTTAACCTTATCGGCGACTTGAACATTCTCCAGGCGTTGGCCTTAAGCCGCGGCGACGCAACCGCCGCGGCGCAGATAACGGACGTGCAGGCGCGCCTCTGCTTCGTCGGCCCCCTGGTCGGCCTGCTGGCATCCCAGCAGGCGGCAAAAAATAATCGCGCCTATGCCAACACGAACTACACGGCCAACCTGATGGCGCATGCGGACCTCGTGCTGTCCTATTACGCCACCGACACCAACCGCTTCCGTGAACCCTATGCCAACGCCTGGCAGGAATATGGCGGTATGCTCGCCAACATCGCGGCGCATGGCGTGGCTGCCGGCCCCGACAACACATGGTATTTTACCGATTCCACCGACAGCCATTGGCTCCTGTCCCGAAATTTTTACGAGGCGGTGGCCGGCTCTGACTGGTGTTGGTTTTACTGGCACGGCCAGGCCACCCTGGAATCCTATTCCGATTTTCAATACTGGCCGGACCTGCCGACCGCCTCGCCGTCGCCCAACACCTTTAACTGCGAAGTATTTGGGCTCGGCCTGCTCCCGTTCACGGCCGTCCTACCGGGAGGCGCCGGCGCCGTGACGCGCATGAACCAGGTCCGCTCCGAACGCGGAATCAGCATGGACACGATTTCCAATGAAGTTGCCAGCATAACCAATACTTGGTATGGATATGCGTGGTCCTCCTGGTTGGCACTTGCGCCGGACAATAATTTTCCGATACTCCCGTTGCGCGTCAAATCGGAATACGATTATGCTGGCGCCGATGCTGTCATCCGCGTGGAGGCCCAGCCTGATTTGCGCATGCCCGCCGCTTTCCCCAGCATACAGCCTTTTTTAACCCGGTCCTCGCCCAGCGCCACGCGCCTGACACAAACCAACGCGTCCGCCGGCGCCGTAACCTGGACAGCCGCAGCCAAACCGTTTGGGTACCTCGAAGGTCCTGTGCGTCCTGATGCCTACACCATTGTCCTTCCGGCATTCCGCAACGTGCGCTTGATTCCCGTGGACGCCGCTTCGGGCGCCAATCTCGGCGCCTATGATCTGGACTGGCGCAGGCACATCCAAAATCATTTACTAACCTATCTGCAAAACGGCCAGGCCGGCCTGGAGGCCGACTGCTGGTATTGTCAGCAGCTGCAGACCTGGGAAGATTCCGCTTTCCGCCAGCAAGGCATTGACTGGCTGAACGATACCAACAATATATGTGACCAGGTTGCGGGTGGCAGCGGACCGGGTGGCGGCACCCGCCGGGGACATTGAGGAAACACTGGGGAAATGTAGAATGCTGAAGGAAGAAGCCAGAGGTCAGAAATCGGACACCGGACGACAGACGACGGATGACAGACGACGGAAGGCAGCCTGCCCGCCTGACCAAGTTCGGCCTGTGAACTCGGCCAGGGACGCCGGTTTCTTTCAATCGGAAATCGGAAATCGGAAATCGGAAATGTATTCCACGGGCCAGGCCATGGTGGAATTCATGGTAGGCCTGGTGGTAATGCTTGTGCTCCTGGCAGGCTTGATCCAGATTGGCCAGTTGGCGCACGCGCACACCCGCACCATGATGACCGCGCGCGCCCAAGCCGGCGAGCTCGCCATGGCAGACACGCGGCCAGTGTCCGAGACCGCGTTGTTCATTTGCGACTGGATTCCGGGACCCGACCTGCGGCGGCACACGCATGACGATATGATTCTGACCTGCAGTAACGCGGTCGCCTTACCCGGCGAACTCGTCGGGCAAGCCCATCTGGAACGGGTCCCGGATGCGCCGAGTAATTCGTTGGCAACCTTGGCGGCAGCGCCGAACCCGGCCGGCGATTTTTTTCTGATCAAGGGGCAAGCATTTGAATCCGTTGCCATCCTGCCGATAATTCGGCGCCTGGTATATGCCCACTCCACGCTGGAAGTGGCAAGCGACGCCTGGCTGGTTTGGCTGAATGGAATCTACTAATTTCGGATTGTGGATTTATGATTGCGGATTGCAGATTTTCAATCAGAAATCAACAATCAAAAATCAGCAATTACTATGATGACCACGCATAAAACCATAGCACTCATCTTGCTTGCGGCAGGCAGCCTGGCCCTGTCCGCCGGGGCCAAGGTCTTCTGGACCCGACCGGCGGCCCGGGGCCATGCCGTGCTGGAGACCACCCTCGACTGGAAAACAATCTATACCAGTTCCGTGCGCATTAACGATGGCCAGGGCGACCTGACGATCCTCGGCTGTAACGAGCCCTTGGGCACGGTGATGACCAAACTCCGGCAGGCTTATGCTTCCTGTGAACCACTGGAAACCTTTCGCCAGAGTGAAACCCTGGGCTGGGCGCGAATGCGCGAGGACGGGAAAATCGTAACCTTGCTGGCACTGGCGCCAAACGCGCCGGAAAAAACTGTGCTTTTTGTGCTGACCCAGGCTCAAGGCGATTATAACAAGTCGCGCTTGCCGCCCGCCACGCCACGCCTGCGCGATCCACCACCCTACCCTGGCAGCCATGTGCAGACGTACCTGACCAACGAGGAATCCCAAATGCAATTGGAAATTTACGCCGCGGCGGACGCGCCGGAGGCCGTCCGGCAATATTACGAAAGCGCCCTGCTCAGCCAGGCCTGGGCACGCCTCGATCCCGCCGGCGCATCCGCGAGCCTGGCAATATACCAGAAAGGATCCGTGCTTTGCGCCGTGCTGGTGCTCCCAACCGGCGCCGGCGCCGAAAGTACGATTACAGTGTTGCACAAACGGTTAAAAATGGAATAATGAATCCAATCACAGGTTTTAGGTCGCCAAAGGCGGCGACAAAGAAAATCATGGATTCCCGATCAAGTCGGGAATGACATATACGCGCTCCATTCTGCTTGCCCTGCATAGCCGCTGGGCGAAGCAGGGTCATTCCCGTGAAAACGGGAATCCAGAATACGTGTTGCATTTAAAATCCTATAGGCGAGCTTACACAAGGAGCATACCATGAAGCAGAAATCCATCTTGATCATCGCCATCCTGGCCGGCCTGATCGCCTTCTGGCTCACCGGCCAGTACCTGCGCCACGAACAGGAACGGATGCTGGGCGAGGCCAGGCGCATCTTTGTGATCGTGGCCAACCATGAACTGCCGGCCGGATCCATTCTCAAAAATACCGACCTGGCCAAGGCGGCGTTATTCCAGAGCAGCGTGGGCGGCCGCGCCATTCTTCCGGAATCCGTGCGCGATATCGTGGGCAAAAAACTGCTGTTCAACATCAGCCGCGGCGACCCGATCCAATGGTCGGATATTGACGTGCCGGTCCAGGGAACCGCCGGGCTGGCCGAGATGATTAATCCTACCATGCGGGCGGTTTCCATTCCCGTGGACGCGATTGCATCGGTCAGCGGCATGATCAAGCCCAACGACCACGTGGATATCCTGGGCACCTTCACATTCCCCTCGGCGACCGTGACCGGCGGCGTGGAAACCATTACGCTGACCGTGCTCCAGGATGTGACCGTTTTGGCTACCGGCCAGGCGCTGGCCAACCAGATTCAAACTCCGGGGGTGCGGGGCGCGGAGCGCGCCCCGCGCAGTTACGGCGCGATCACGTTCGAAGTAACACCCCGGGAAGCGGAACTGCTCGTGTTCGCCCAGACTGTCCGCGGACATCTGACAATGGCTTTGCGGAACCCGACCGATGTAACCTTTATCACCAATCCCCCGGCCATTAATTTCGACCATCTCCAGAAAAAGTTGCCGGAACTTAACATGATCCGCCAACGCGAAATCCGCCATAAGAAAGACATTTAACCACATGGCCGCAGTGCTTCAACTTGAAATCCATCGCCCGGACCACGAAGTGCAAACGCACGCAATCGAACACGGCGTCTATCCGATGGGCGCGGAAAAGGGCAACAAAATCATAATTCCCGACTGCGGCGTCGCGCCACGCCACGCCATTCTTATTTGCCGCCTGGACGGGTTTTACGTGGAAGACTTGAACAGCAAGGCCGGAACGTTCTTGAACGAAGCCCCGGTCCGGGGTCGGGCCGCGTTCCGCGCCGGCGACATCATTCGGGTGGGCAACTGCCGCCTGATCCTTCGCCTTCCCGATCAAGCTCAGCCACCCCCCTCCCCGTCCGCGGTAGCGGAATCTCCATCCTTGCCCGCAAACCTTGCTCCCACGCCGCATAATGCTCTCGACCAGCAGTTGCACACCGAAAAAAGCCTGATCAAAAAGCAGATTCACACCGAACTGCTTGAGCGCCTGGACATCAAACGGCTGACGGCGGCCCACGTCAAGGAAGCCGATCTGCACGAACGCACCCTGCAGGCCATCGAGCAGATCGTCCAGGAAGTGCGCGCACGTTTGCCCGACTGGATTGATCCGGCGGCGCTGACCAAGGAAATCTTCGATGAATCCGTGGGGCTTGGCCCACTGGAAGACCTGCTGGACGACCCGGACGTGACCGAAATCATGGTCAACCGGAACGATCAGGTCTACGTCGAAAAACACGGCAAACTGGAGATGAGCGACCGCGTATTTATGGACGATAACTCCGTGCTGGCCATTATCGAGCGGATCGTGGCGCCCATCGGCCGCCGGATTGATGAAAGCCAGCCTTACGTTGACGCCCGCCTGAAAGACGGCTCGCGGGTCAACGCCATCATCCCGCCCCTGGCGCTTAACGGGCCCTGCCTGACGATCCGCAAGTTTTCCAAGAACGTGCTAACCGTGCAGGAACTGATCCAAATGGGCACCCTGACGCCTGAAATGGCCGAGTTCCTGCGTGTGTGTGTGCAGTTGCGAAAAAACATTGTGATTGCCGGCGGAACGGGGTCGGGCAAGACCACTTTCTTAAACGTCATGGGTTCGTTTCTGCCGGACACGGACCGCATTGTCACGATCGAGGACTCGGCTGAACTGCGCCTGCCCCAGACCCACGTGGTCCGGTTGGAGTCGCGACCGCCCAACATCGAGGGACGCGGCGCCATAACCATTCGCGACCTCCTGCGCAACGCCTTGCGGATGCGCCCGGATCGGATTGTGATCGGCGAGTGCCGGGGGGGCGAGTCCCTGGACATGTTGCAGGCCATGAATACCGGGCACGACGGGTCCATGACCACCGCGCATGCCAACTCGCCGCGCGACGTGATTGCCCGGCTGGAAACCATGACGCTCATGTCGGGCGTCGAGTTGCCCTCCCGTGCCATTCGCGAACAGATCGCCTCGGCCATTCACCTGGTTGTTCAGACCTCGCGGATGAGCGACGGCACGCGCAAGGTCACCCACATCACGGAAATTTCAGGCCTGGAGGGCGACCGCATCACCATGCAGGACCTGTTTACCTTCACCCAGACCGCTCTCGATCAAAACGGCAAGGTTCTCGGCCGCTTCGAAGCCACCGGCTCCGTGCCGACCTTCATTGAGGAAATCAAAATCCGCGGGCTCTCGTTGGCCATGAGCATCTTTGATACACGCAAATGGACGCACTGACCCATACCGCCTGGGCTTCGCTGATTCCGACCCTCTACATGGTCTGCTTCGGCGGATTAGCCTATGCCTTCCTGCTGGCCCTGCGCGCGGGCGCGGACAGTTACGAGCGGGTGTACAACGAACAGACGGCGCGCCAATTCGCCGACATATTCTTCTTCATCCCCCCGCGGCGTATCCGAGACCTGGCCTGGACCGCCGCCATCGCTTGCTTCCTGATTTTCTTTTTTTTCGCCGGCGATTTCAAAACTATCGCCGGCTTTCTGCGCGGGTTATTCATCGGGGTCATGGCCGGACTGGTGGCGCTTGCCCTGCCCCGACGGTACCTGGCAATCCTGAAACAGCGACGCCTGCGGCTTTTCAACGAACAACTGGTGGATGCCCTGATGACCATGAGCAGCGCCTTGCGCGCCGGTTCCAGCATCACGCAGACCTTCGAACATATCGTCCGTCAGAACCTGCTCCCGATTTCCCAGGAGTTCGATCTTTTCCTCCAGCAGACCCGCATCGGCGTGAAATTCGAAGATGCGCTGGTCAACCTGGAAAACCGGGTGGCCAGCGAGGATCTGACGCTCATGATCCGCTCGATCGAGATTGCCCGCCAGACCGGGGGAAACCTGACGGAAGTTTTCGACAAAATTGCCGCCGTGATCCGCGAGCGCATCCGTATCCAGGGGCGCATATTAACGCTGACCTCGCAGGGGCGTATGCAGGGGCTCGTCGTGGGTCTCCTGCCGATCGCGCTGGTCTTTGCCCTGTTCCTGCTGGATCCCGCGATGATGACGGCGTTTTTCACGTCGAGCGCCGGAATCCTGACCGGGTGCCTGGCCTTGTTCCTGGAACTGATCGGCGCCTTGCTGATCCGGAAAATCATGCGGATTGATATCTAACAGAAAGAGGCCAGAAGTCAGCGGTCAGAGATCAGACCGATCCGACAGATAATATCAGTGTTCGGATCATTTTCAGGAGCGTCATGTCAACCATCATCATAATCAGCCTGAGCGTATTGTGGGCCGTATTTATCGCCGGCATCACCTGGCACCTGGCCCAGACGGCCTTTGCCATCACGTACGTGACGCTGGCCGACGGGCGTCGCCAGGAACGGCGGCTCCCGATCCTCTTCCGGGTGTTACTGCCGCTGACCCCCTCACTGACCCCTTTTTTCCGTCGGCCGCGCTTTCGGAAAGCGCGTGAGCAGACGCTGGTTGGCCTGGCGTCCAGCGGGTTTGATGATGTCATTTCACCGGAAGAATTCATGACCTTGCGGGTGCTGGCGCCGCTCGTCGTGGTTCCCGTTCTGAGCATTCCGGTCATCAGCGCATTTGCCTGGCTCCAGAGCCACGCGGATAGCGGTTCGGGCGGGCGGCTCATGGTCTTGTTCAGCGCCCTGTTACTCACCATGCTGCTGTACCCGACTTGGTGGCTCAAACAGGCCATCGCGCTCCGGCATCGGCTGATCCTGAAAGCCCTGCCGTTCGTCATCGACCTGCTGACGCTTTCGGTCGAGGCCGGCCTCGACTTCATGACCGCGATCAAAAACATCGTGGAACGGCGACCGCCCGATCCGATTGCCGAGGAATTGTCGCGGGTCCTGTTTGAAATTCAGCTCGGTAAGACGCGGCACGAGGCGCTGTCCCGGCTGGCGGAACGCGTGCGTCAGCCGGACATCCAGTCCCTGGTCATGGCCCTGGTCCAGGCCGACGAACTGGGC
>Ga0247841_10006823_pt1 | contig 17328 bp, 9 predicted proteins | sample LaCruzMarch2015__2_FD_192410 | JGI IMG/M metagenome (GOLD analysis project Ga0247841, IMG submission 192410) | Freshwater microbial communities from meromictic Lake La Cruz, Castile-La Mancha, Spain - LaCruzMarch2015_18m | ecosystem: Environmental > Aquatic > Freshwater > Lake | place: Spain... | reverse complement strand
TACGAACTGTTCAAACTTGACCGCTGGATGGCGCCGCTTCTAGGTACTACACGCCCATAGCCCCAAAACCCTCATCAACACTGGGCTTGCAGCCTGTCGAGACAGAATAACTTGTAAACTTCTGCTAACGGAATTTCAAACAGATGTGCTTGTTAAGTTGACGCGCATGCGCCGGCGGCGGGATGATGAAGCAGAGGGCCGCCTGTCTGCCGTGCCCGGTACAGGCAGGCGCGGCGTGGCCACGTCCGCGTGTTACGGCGGGGAGGCGCGGGCCAGCACCTCCGAAAGGCGCGCGCCGGTCAGGGATTGCGGTGCGTGCCATGCGGGCTCGCGATGCAGGATGTCAAGGAGTTGGTTTGCCACGTACTCACTATACTTGGCGCCGCCGCTCCAGTTGAAGTGATGCGCGTCCATGCAGTCATCGTCCGTGATGGGCAGGGAGGAACAGTCAATGACGGCGATGCCGTTTTTTTGGAGGAAGTCGCGCTGTTGTGCCACGCAAGACCGGGGGTCTCCGTAGTACTTCGCGTAAAATCCCGCCCAGCTCGCATGACTGGGTGGCATCACCAGCACCAGCATGATCTTGCCCTGCAGGTGGAGTTGCAGAAGCGCGTCCCATGAGCGCAGCTTGTGCGCGTTGCCCGCCGGGGCCGGAACATATGCGCCAGGTCCGGCGTAGGGTGGAGGCCGGTGCAGGTAGGGCCCGTTGTGCCCGTCTTGATGGATGCAATTGATGCGCACCAAGCCCGGCTGGGAGCGTGGGTGCATCAACAAGGTGGCCAGCCGGGGAAAGGAAGCGATCATCCGCGCCTTGATGCCCTCTTTGTAACGGATCAGCGGCAGCAGCGAATTCAGGATGCCATCCAGATAATACGTGCGGTAGTTCGCCTTGTTCCATGCAAAGCCAAGTTCATGCAGGGCCCAATACTGCGCGGGAACAAAGCGCAACGTGTCGCGGTAGACCAGTTCCTCGATGTCGGCTGCAACATAGCGGGAGAATTCCGCCAGCACGATCGCTTTATTTGGTGAACGCGCGGCAATTGCGCGGCTCATGCTCAACATATAGGCGATATCCCCGCCGGAGATCGCGGAATTGTAAAAGTCGAGTCCGGTGATGCTGCGCAGTATGCTTGGCTGCACTTGGTTGATCTGTGATGATCCCAGCAGGAAGCCATCGTAGGCCTGCTGCTTGGTGCGTTCGAACATGTGCGCGACATTCAATGCGGCATACGCCGGCTCCCAGCGCGACAGCGTCCAGAGCCAGACCGAGGGCATGAGGCACAGTGCGGCAAAGGTGAGCGCCGCGCCCGCGACCACGCCCCATGCCGTCGGCGCGCTTCTCAGAATTGCAAGTAGATAAACGGGACAGTTACGCCACATGAAAACACCAGTGCAAAAAGAAGCAGCAGGATCGCACACGCCCCTTTGGCCACCCCGAAGGCGAAGCTTGCCCACGGCGTGGCCGGGATGGCAAGTGTGTATCCCGAGCGCGTCATAATGAAACGCGCTACAGTGTAGACGCATGAAATCACCAATATAACGGCACACACCCGCGGCAGTGTCGTGCTGAATTGCAATTTCGCCACGGCGCTGAAGAAGGCGCCCACGTCGGTGAGTTTCTGCACTCTGAACAGCAGCCATCCGCTGAGCATCAACACGACGGTGATCGCCCAGCGCCACAGCGCGACTGCCAGTGGCAGGCACTTATCCCGGCCGCTTTTAAGCACAAAGCGCTCGACGGACATCGCCACGCCCTGGTACAATCCCCAGAGCACGAACGTCCAGCCGGCGCCATGCCAGAAGCCGCAGACCGTCATGGTGACCAGCGTGGCAACACAGTAAATGATGTTTTCTGCCTTGATGCCGCAATAGCGCGCCTGCGGTAAGCGCGCGGAGACCGCATAGGCAACCGGCAGAAACAGGTAGTTTCTCAGCCAGGTTGTGAGACTCATGTGCCAGCGCCGCCAGAAGTCGGTGATCGACGTGGCCAGGTAGGGCGCGTTGAAATTCTGCGGCAATGCGTAGCCGAACAGCGCGGCCACGCCCAGCGCAATGTCAGTGCAACCGGAGAAGTCGTAGTAGATTTGGAACGCATACGCCGGCACGGCCAGCATGCAGTCCAGTGACGAAGCCGCCGCCAGGTTCGCAAAGACCGGGTCCACAAACAGCCCGAGGTTGTCGGCGAGAATCAGTTTCTTGAACAGGCCGGCGGCAAACAGCGGCAGGTATTGGGAAAAGTTGCCGGCGCCGAGGGTGCGCCGCGCACCGAGTTGTGCAAGGAACTCGCCGGGGCGCACCAGCGGGCCCAGCAACAATTTGGGAAAGAAGGCGACGAACAGCGCGAAATCAACCGGATTTTTGCAGGGCTTGATGGTCCGCTGGTAGACGTCGATCACATAACTGAGCACTTGGAAGATGTAAAACGAAATACCCACGGGCACGACGACCTGCAGCACCGGCAGATGCACCGGCAGGATGCTTTGCACGATGTCAACGAAGAAGCGCTGGTACTTGAACAGCGCCAGGAACGCCACGTTGCCGACGATGGCCAGGACCAGGATCAACCGCCGCCGCGCGCGCGGCGCGGTTGTCAACCAGCCCAAGAGCAGCCCTGCGCCATAGTTGAACGCGATGACACCGAGCAGCAATCCCACACAGTGCAGGCCCCACGAGGCGTAGAACACCAGCGAGGCCACAAGCAGCAGGGCCTTGCCGGCGGCGTTCCAGCGGTGGATTGCCGCCCATGCGGCGAACACCACGACCAGGAAGACGAGAAACATTGAGCTCTGATACGCCATGCCGGAATGCCCGCGCGTTAGTCGCTTTCCAGCGTGGAGGTGTCGCCGGCTTCCACGCCCCATTCTTGCGCGCGCAGGAGCCGGCGCATGATCTTCCCGCTGCGGGTGCGCGGCAGCGCATCGACAAACGTGATCTCTTGCGGCATGGCAATCGACGAGAGTTTCTTGCGCACGTAATTCATCAGTTCCAATTCAAGGCCGCTGCCCGGCAGATGCCCCGCCTTGAGGGCGACAAATGCCTTGACCACTTCCATGTTGATGGCATCCGGCTTTGAGACCACCGCCGACTCCGCCACGGCCGGATGTTCCAGCAGCACCGACTCGACCTCAAAGGGGCTGACCAAGTGGCCGCCGGCATTGATGACATCGTCATTCCGGCCGACAAACCAGAAGTAGCCGTCCTCGTCGACGCGCGCCCGGTCGCCGGTGACATACCAGCCGTTCCGAAACTTCTCCGCGTAGGCGCGCGCGTTGTTCCAGTAGCCGCGCATCATCGCCGGCCAGCCGGGCTTGAAGGCGATCATGCCAATGGCCTGCGGCGCGCCGAGCACCGCACCGGTGCGCTCGTCCAGCACGGCCGCGGTGATGCCGGGAAACGGCTTGCCCATGGAGCCCGGTTTGACGTGCATGCCGGGATAGTTGGCAATCATGATCCCGCCTGTTTCCGTCTGCCAATAGGTGTCATGAAACGGTTTCCCAAAAACCCGCTGCGACCACATGACCGCCTCGGCATTCAATGGTTCACCGACGCTTGCCAGGTGGCGTAGGGATGACAAATCATGGCGGGTCACCTCCGCGTCGCCGGCCTGCATCAGCGAACGGATGGCCGTCGGCGCGGAATACCACACTGAAATTTTGTGCTTTTCGACGAAGGTGTACCACGCCGTCGCGGAAAAGCCCTTGTCCATGACGCACTGGGTAATCCCGCGACACCACGGGCCGATGATGCCGTAGGACGTGCCCGTGACCCAGCCCGGATCGGCGGTGCACCAGTAGATGTCGCGCTCCGCCAGGTCCAGCACCCACTGCGCCGTGATGGCGTGCGTCAGCAGCGACGCATGGACATGCTGCACGCCCTTGGGCTGCCCGGTCGTGCCGGAGGTGTAATGCAGCACCGATGCTGATTCCGCCGTGGTGGGGCAGACGGTGAAGTCGCGCACGGGAGCGCAGGCATCCAGCGTGAACGCCACTTCCCGCGGCTGCAGCGCGGCGCCGCCGTCGTGGTCAACCACGATAATGCGCGCCAGACAGGGCAGTGCGCCGGCGATTCTGCGCACCTTTGGCAGATGCTTGCGCTGGGTGATGATCGTTGTCGTTGCCGCATCGGCGAGGCGCACCCGCAGCGACTCCTCGCCGAAGGCCGAGAACAACGGCTGCACCACCGCCCCGATCTTCAGCACGCCGAGAAACGCGAGGTACAATTCGGGGATCCTGTCCATGAAAAGGCAGACCCGGTCTCCCGCGGCCACCTGCAGGCTTCGCAGAAACGCGCCCACCGTGTTGCTGGCAAGGCGCAGGTCGTCAAACGTGTAGCGCCGCGGCTCACCCGCCAGGCCCTCCCAAACGAGCGCCACCTTGGCGCCTTTGCCTGCGGCGCAAATGCGGTCTGAACAATGCCAGCCGATGTTGAGGGCGCCCCCCGGCGTATAGCCGAGTTCCCGCTCGACATCACTCCAGCGGAAGCTATGGCAGCATTGTTCGTAGGATGCACTAGTCAACATGGGTCCCCTCGCAAGATGCCTGCTCAGGCTTGCCGTAGCAGTTCATGCACCAGCGCGGCGATCTTGGTCACGCTGTCGAATGCTTCGGCAGAAGCCAATTCATTGGGGATGCTGATCTGGTAGTGGTGTTCCAAAAACCGCTTGAGCGAGACCATGGAAAACGAATCGACGTAGCCGCCGGAGATCAGCGCGGTATCATACGTCACGCGCGCCTGGTCATCCTCAAGATATTCCTGCACGACATACTGCAGCACGGTGTCCCTGATTTCCGGAATGTCGGTCATGGAAGTTGCAACTCCTTGCAGGTTATGGGTCTTCAAGCGGGATCGCGTACAAACCCATGGTGGCGATCTCGTACGGCTGCCGTGCCAGTGAGTACAGACGCAGCGTGGCCGGCACGTTACACCCGGGATAGTAGAGCAGGCAGTGGTATTCTGTGTAGGCAAATTGCGCATCGACCGGCCGAATCACCAGCGACGGGTAGGGGGATGTCAGGGTTTGATCAAAGAGATGGAGCACGCACAGATCGCTGGGCGGCGGTTCGCCGCGATAGCGCGCCGTCAAGGAAAGCAGGTATAAGCCGCGCGGAAGCAGCCCAAGCCGCCAGATCGCCTCGGGATACAATGCGCCTGCTGGATAGTCCATGAGCAGCAGCCCATTCGTCAGCACCGCCTGGTTGTGCAATTCGCCTTCCACATTTTGAAGAATATTCGAGCCGATCACCAAGCGGTCGAACGGTATGGTGCGGTACGGGTGCCACCCCTGCTGCTGCAGCGCTTCGCGGCCCGGTTCGCGCACCAGCACGGTGTCGCGCTGCACGAACGCCTGCGGCAGCGAGCCGTCCGGGTTAAGCAGTTGCGGCATCCTGGTGAAGTTGACCAGCACCGACGGGTGCGCCAGGACGATCGGCAGCATGGCGTCGGCAATCAAGCCACCATCACCCGGCGATGACACGATCCGGTGCGGGTCGAAATAACTGTTCACGCACGTCAACCAGAAATCCCCCAGCAGCGCGAGCGGTGCGCTTTGCGCGGTGGCCGTGCGCAGCAGCTGCTGCGTCTCCTGGTACTCGCCGGATGCCGTTCGCGGCCGCAAACACCAGGCCTGGCCGCCGGCCGCGATGAGCAATGCCACGGCAACCGTTATGACCACGGCGGGTGACAAGCGCCGCACCAGCGCCGCAACCAGCCAGGCTGCCGCCGCGATAAAAAGCGCATACGCCGGCAACACATACGTTGGATTGGCCAGATTGATATGCACCCACTTGTTGCCCGCCAGCAACACCAGGTACACGACCCCGGCCACGCTCAGCATCGTTGCGGCGCCATGCGGCGTCAGCTGCAGCCGCTGGCACACCCGCGCCGTGCAGCGGATGCGCCGCAACAACGCCACGCATGTTCCCGCCCCGGCAATAAGGAGCCCCAGCGCCATCACGCCAACCGACAAAGCGCCCGAGGTGATCGTATCGCGGGCAAACCGCTGCATGGTCGGCAGCCAGACGCCCCATTCAAATGCCATCGGCGTTATGGCCCGGTGGGCATGCACGCGGTGGTCATACATGCCACGGCACCAGGTCGCCAGCCAGTATGCCAGCAGCAGTGTTGCGCCGCAGCACGCCCAGCGCCGCCATGCCTTCTTGCCCTGGGGCAGTTGCTGGGCGCAGAACAGGAGATACCACACGCCCACCAGCACTGAATTCCCGGGACTGCTCACGAACGCGCCCACGGCGCTGGCGCCCAGCGCCGGCAACACCCAGCCCAGCTTTCCCTGCCCGCGCGCCAGTTTCAGCAGCATGCCAAACGTCAGCAGCGCGCAGAACATCGTCATGGGATACACAATGCCCACCCGGCACAGCCAGTAGTTGAAGGAGGCCGTGGTGTTCCCGCCCGGTTGAATCATGCAGAGCACAAACAGCGGCCCCGCGATCAGGAATGTCCGCGTGCTGCGGTTCAGCCAGACCAGGCCGACCAGCAGCAGCACCGCCTGCTGGGCAGCCAGATAGACGCAGTGCGGCACCCAGCGGCACAACCCCACCCCATCCAGCATAAACCGCGCGATGATGACGTGCAGCCCGCCCAGTTTGTCCGCGCCCCACATCAACACGCCGTCGCGCCGCACCGAATGATACACGCTTTCCAGCACCGGCCAGCCATCATCCGCATTCACAAAGATGCGGTATGGATTAAAATAGACCACCAGCGCCCCGGCCAGGATGCCTAACCACACCAGCCCGATCACCGGCAGCCAGAAATGCGCGGTGGGCGGTTCCGGTGGTGCTTCCTCCGGCGGTGGCCAGACAAACAGCTGCGCTGCCATCGCGCAGCCCCTTTTGAGTAGCCGTCCCCACGTGGCCCAATATCTGCGCGCGGCAACAGCGCCGCAGCCCAGCAAGGTAATCATTGATGTCACCCATGCGTAGAGCGGCACAGGCGAACGGGCGACTAGGCGAACGAGCGGTGCAATGGCGGGCCCCTTGTTGGTCAGGGTCATGGAAAACTGATCGAAGGAAAGGTCAACCGCGGCTTGCGGTGGCTCGCTGAACAGCTGCCCGCCCCGCGCTGGATAGCGCAAGCACATGCGAATCGAAGCACCTGGCTGCACGTCGCGGAACTCGACCATGGTGTGCGACAATGAAATTTGCGCGGCATTCGACGCGCACTGGAAGATGCGGGTACTGCTACTGCCCGCTGCTTTGCCGGGCGAGGATTGGAGTTGGTAGTCCGGCACCCACCAATTGCCCGTCACGAAGAACCCGTCCGCCAGCGCTTTGCCTTTGCCAATGGCACGTGGTTCCTGCTGGATGAGGGTCGTTTCTGTCACGGGCGCCCGGGCGGCCGTGCCATCCGGGTAGCTCCATAGCGGCAGGGATGCAGGGATCAGCACGCCTGCATGCAGGGCGAGGAAGCACCAGGCGAGCGCGAACGCGAATGCAGCCGCAATGGCAAGCGGGGCCGCTACCCTCTTGAACCACGCGAAGTTTCTGGCCAGGCAGTCAGCGCCCACACCGGCCAGGATCGCGCAACCAAAACTCGATAAAGCAAGAAAGCGCGTCGGCACCCTGAAGCTGCCCCGCGTCAATTTCCAGATGCCCTCCCAGGCCGGCTGGCTCGTCGCCATGCAGATGCCAAGCAGCAGGAGCAGGGCCGCGTAAGCGTAGAGAAGTTTCGGGCGCCCGCGCCCGCGCCAGCCAACCACCAATCCCAGAATCGCCAGCCCGATGCTGGTGGGGCAGAGCGCAACCGCGGATTCCCACACGGCATAGTTAATGGTGCCCTTGTATGGCAGGGCGGCAACTGCCGCGTCAAAGTACTGCACCAACGCCATGAATGCACTGGCAGGATGCCGGAATGTGCCGTCACAGCAGATGAACGTGCGGCTCATCGACATGGTCAACCATGCGACAATCTTGGGGGAGGCAATAAGCAACCCAAGGCTCGTTGCACCAAGCACCGCCACGGCTATCCCTGCCTTGGCCGACAGGCGCCCCGGCGCGCTCAGCACACGCAGCACGAACCAGGCCAGCGCGGCTGGAATAACCAGGTACAGCAGCGCGTGAAATGTTGGCCCGAGAAGCACAATGCCGATCAACAGCCCCAGCGCCGCAACCGCCGCGCTGCGCGGATTAGCGACGACGCGCTCCAGTGCCATCAGTACTGCGGGAAGAACGGCATACCACAAAAACATGTCGTTGCCCACGGCAATCCGCCACAGAAACCCCAGGCTGAGTGTCCACGAAACCCCCGCAATCAGCGCCGCGCCTTCATCAAGGTACGCCCGCAGCCAGCGCCAAGTGCAATAACAACCGATAAAACCCCAGAAAAAAGCGGCAAACCGCACGCCGCCTGTGGGACCGAACAACACTACCCACAACGGGGCAATGGAAAGCTGGGGCCCTTGCGGATCCTGCACGAAATAGGTGCCGCCGTTGAACAGAAATGAGAAATACGGAAACTCCTTGTAATAGACCAGCGCAGAATAGATGATGTCGGCGTGGGTTTCCGCAATGAACCAGTCAAATCCGCGTGAGCGCAACGCGACCCACAGCAGAAACAGGCCGCACAGAGCAGAGCAACCAAGCACCGTTGTCTGAGACACGGCGGCGCGATCTGAACCTTCTGGCGGTGCTGCTTCTGCCGTCTTCCGCATGGTCAGTCCAACTACCATCTCACCATTAACGACTTGCTCACATTGCATGCCATGCGTCGGTGACAATTGCAGGCAACGCGCTGCGTGCCGGCTGCCAGCCCAGCACGCGCTTGGCCTTGCTTGCATCGGCAACCAGGCGCACGGCATCGCCGGCGCGGCGCGGGCCTTCCTTGACCGCAATCGGTTTGCCCGTGACCTGCGCGCAGACATCAATGACTTCGCGGACGCTGAAGCCGCTCTCGGAGCCCAGATTGAAGATGTTCGACGGATTGCCCGCGCGCAGATATTCGAGGCCAAGAATGTGCGCGTCGCTCAAGTCGTTGACGTGAATGTAATCGCGAATGCAGGTGCCGTCGGGCGTCGGATAATCGGTGCCGAAGACCTGCACCTGCGGCCGCTGCCCGGCGGCGACCTGCAGCACCAGCGGAATCAAATGCGTTTCGGGGTCGTGGCGCTCGGCCAGTTGGCCGTCCGGGTCGGCGCCGGCCGCGTTGAAATAGCGGAAGATGCAGTGCGTGATACCGTAGGCCGTGTCGAAATCCTGGAGCATGAGTTCGACCATGCGCTTGCTGTGGCCGTAGGGATTGAGCGGCGCGATCGGCGTGGCCTCGACAATCGGCACTTTCTGCACATCGCCGTAGGTGGCGCAGGTGGACGAGAAAATAAAATGTTTGATGCCGTGGTCGCGGCAGGCGGTCAGCAACGTCAGCGTCTGGGCGACATTGTTTTGGTAATACTCGGCCGGCTGTTCGACCGATTCGCCGACATAGGCAAAGGCCGAAAAATGCATGACCGCGTCGATGGCGTGCGTGGTGAAGACCTGGTCAAGCACGGCGCGATCGCCGATGCTGCCCTGCACAAAATGCGGGGTGCGCACGGCATCGCGAAAGCCGCGCGACAAATTGTCGAGGACGACCACGGCATGGCCCTTGTCCATCAAGCGCTTGACGCAATGACTGCCAATGTAGCCGGCGCCGCCAGTAACCAAAATCATAGCATGTCACCAGTTGTCATTAGCGCGGGCGCTTGAACACGATGGCATCCTTGAGGATGCCCGCCAAGTCCCAGCCTTTTGCGCCCAGCGCATTCCATTCAGTGAAACTTGCCTGCACGGGAAGTTGCACATATTCCCAAGCCACGCGCGCTTTCGCCGGCGATATCGCGGCACTCGTGGCATTGCGCTTGAACACCAGCGCCTTCATGAATTCACCGGCGAACACCCAGCCCTGCTCGCCTAGGTCATTCCACTCATAGTTCTGCGCGGCCGGGCGCAGCTGGAGGTATTCCCATGTCTCAGGCGGCCCCGGCGCAGGCTGGCCATCCGCCGCTGTCTTGCGGCAAAAGATGATTGCCTTTTGAAATATGGAAACGTATTGCCAGCCTTGACTGCCCATGACATTCCAATCGCTCATGGGTGACAAGAGCGGCAATTGGGCGAACGCCCAGCGCTCGTGCGCCGCCGCGCCATCCTGCCGGAACACAATGGCCTTGCCAAAGGTGCCGAAATAGCACCAGCCCGCGCTGCCCAACTTGTTCCAATCGGCAAACACGGCGGTCTGGGGCAGTTGGGTGTAGGCGAAACGCGCGGCCGTGCCGGCGGTCTGCACCGCGCCTGTTACTGCCGCCGCCGCGCGCGCGGCACCCGGTGCCATCATCGGCAGCAGCATCCACAACACTATGGTGCAACATTGCATTGCCCGTCGTTGTTTCATGGTTTGGTCTCCTTAGGCTGCGGTTTATATGCCGCCACAGAGCAGTCGCGGCATCCGAAAATACAGGCGTCCAATGTGCGCAGAACGTCGTGGGTGCCAGGCGCCAGTTGAACGTGCAGCAGATCGCTGGATTCCGCGCCGGAAAACGGATTGAGAAACGCAACGGCCACGGCAGTGAAGCCGGTTTGCCCCAGCCAGTATTCCAAGGTGGCAGGATGCACCGGGCACACATGCGTGGGATCCTTGTGGAACTCCGAGGCGGCGACGCGCAGGCTGAGGATATTCGGCGTTTCCAGCAGCAAGACCCCGCCGGGCTTGAGTTTCTTGAGCGCCAGCCGCAGCAGGTGCGCGGTCTGCGCAAAGGGCAGGTGCTCGATGACGTGAAACGCGGCAATGGCGGCATAGGAATTGTCGCGCGCACGCGCCAGTTCCTCAAACAAGTCGCCGTGCTTGACGGCCAGGCCATGTTTGCGGGCGCGCGCCACGGCATGGCGGTTGGAATCCACGCCGTGGGCCAGCATGCCGTGCTGTTCCAGCAAGGCGACAAATTCACCGCGGCCGCAGCCGAGATCCAGAATACGATCACGGGGTGATGTCACGCAATGCTTGACCAGCGCGAGGTAGCGTTCAAGGCGCCGCGCAATGGTGGCTTCATCACCGCGATAGGCATCTTCGAAGGCAAGGTAGACTGCGTCTGACATGCGCAGGGCGCATTCCTTGACGGCGGTGCGTGGCAGCGCGCGTGCGTCAGCCGGGCCGCGCAGGGAGTCCAAGACCAGTTGCACCGCGCTGCGCACCGCGCCGGTTTGCTCGCGCAGGCGCTCACATTCGCCGCGCAATGCTTCAAATCCTTTTTCGGCGGTGGCAATGCGCTCGCCCACCGCGCCACTTGACTGCAGCGCGCCACTGAGTTGCAGCGTCATCTGCTCCGTGCTGTTCACCAGCGCGTCTTGACGCCGCGTCACCCCCTGCGTGTCATGGTGCAGCGCGGCACACCGCTGCGCCAGTTCGCCGGCCTTCTCCGTCACCAACGCCAGTTGCCGGACAATATCATTCTGGCGCGCAATCGCGTCCGTGACGTGGTGTTCCACTGTTTCACAGGTGCGCACCAAGTCATTCATCCGTTGCTGCGTCGCATCCTGCACCTGGTGTCGTTCCGCGTCGGCTGCGTGGACATGCTGAACCAAGCCGCGCACCTGAGGTGCCAGCTCCTCCTGCAGTTTGACAAGGTCATTGGCGCGGGCATTGTGCGCCGTGAAGGTCGCCTGCGTCACCTGCACCAAATCATCCTGGCGCTTCACGATGCCATCCATCACCGCGCGCATGGCCGCCATGTTTTGCAGCACGTCGTCATGCCGCGCGCCCACACCCTGCACTTCATCCTGCGCATGGCGCACTATGGCCGTGAGTTCATCCTGCCGCTGCATGACGCCATCCGCCGCCGCCCGCATTGCCACCAAGTTTTGCACCACGTCATCCTGGCGCGCGCTGACGCCCTGCATTTCGTTTTCCAGCCGCGCAAGGCTGCGCACAAGGTCATCTTGCCGGGCGGTCACGGCGCTCTGCATCGTGGCGAGTTGATCAACCACATTGTCTTGGCGCAGGGTCAGGTCGCGCAGTTCATGGGTGCTGCGCTCCTCCACCTTGACCAGGTCGTTGTGCCGCTGGTTCAGCTCGCCGTAGGCCCGCTGGATTTGTTCCGCCATCTGATCATGCCGGCGCACCAAGCCTTGCTGTTCCTGCGCCAATCCATCGAATGCGCGGGCGGCGTCATCCTGACGCGTCTGGGCCGCGGCCAGCGTCATTTGGGTCACATCGAGCGCCTGCTGCAGATGCGCATGTTGCAGGCGCATGTCGGCCAGCATCTGTTCCGAAGAATTGATCCGGCGGTCGATCATGCCCAAGACCGTGCCATGATGATTTTGCATGCGCTGCACAATCTCGACCGCCGCCGTCAACTCCCGGTCAGTCTTGCGCGCGGTTTCATGCTCGCGCTGCAACTGCTGGATATGCGCCGCTTGCTCTTCGACCTGGCGCGCCATCGCCGCGGCATGGCACTCCGCGGCCGCGCTGTCAAGGTGAAAGGCATCCAACGTCCGGACAATGTTGGCGTTGACTTCATTCTGCTGGCGGAAGAAATGCGCGACGCAGCGTGACACAAAGCGTTTCAGGGCTTTGAGCCGGGAGTGCGGGTCGGGCTGCTCCGAGACCGCGTAATGCGCGTGCAAATATTCGTGATATTCCGTGACCGCCGGCATGGTCAGCGTCCCAGCATGGCGTGGTACACCTGCGCCAACTGGCGCGCAATCTGTGCGGATTGGTAGCGTTGCACGTGTTGCAAGCCCGCCGCACGGCACTGCTGGCGCAACGCATCGTCGCCGGCCATGCGCGTCATGGCGTCCGCCAGCGCCGCCACATCAAGCGCGTCATCAACAAACAGGGCTGCCGTCCCGCCCGTCTCGACCAGCGCGGAATTGCGCGCCGTGATGACCGGCGTCCCGCAGGCCATGGCTTCCACCACCGGCAAGCCGAAGCCTTCATATAATGACGGGTACACCAGGCAAAGCGCGCCGCTATACAGGGCCGGCAGATCGTCTTCTGGCACATAGCCAAGATGCACCACGCGGTTTTTGGCGCGCGCCAGCAACTCGTCAAACTCGTCGTTCAGCCAGCCCTTCGCGCCCGCCACCACCAGGGGCATCGCGCCGTCCGCCGCCAAGGCCGCCGCCACCGCCGTGCGCACATTCTTGCGCGGCTCAAGGCTTGCCAGAAAGAACAGATAGCGCTCCGGCAGCTTGTACTTTGTGCGCACCCGCGCAATCTGCTTGGGCGCGCACGGCCGGTAGCGCTCATCGTCATAGGCGCACGGCACCACCACGACGCGTTCGGGCGCCACGTGCATCAGCCGCAGCATGTCGCCGCGCGTGTGCTCTGATATCGCCGCGAACCACGCGCCCCGCTGCACGGCGGCGCTAATGTTGCCGCGGCAATGCAGGATGGTCTCCTGCGTGTGGAATTGCGGATGCGTCATGAACGACATGTCGTACAGCGTCATCAGCATCAGGCCGCACGGCTCGGGCGGCGTCATCATCCCCATGCTATGCACCAGATCGACTCCGGCGATCACGCAGGCGGGCGAGGAGAAGGCTGGCTGCGGGCCGGTGTCCATGGTCATGTGCGGCACGCGCGGCGCTGGAAAATGGAAGCGGGTGCCGTATTCGGGATGCACAAACGTGCCAAAGCCCGGCATCAGGATAAAGCGCATCTGCGGCGGTGGATGGTGCGCAAGGCACTGGACGGTGGTCAGCGTATGCCGGCCCAAGCCTGAAATCTGCTCGCCAATGGCGCGACTGACATCCAGCGCGACCGTGGCCGTGGGCGGCAGCGCCGGCGTGGCCGCCACCGGCACGGCGCGGCGCGCGGTGCCGGGCATGCCAATGTCAGCCAGGCGCTGCTTGATGCGCCGCGCCGCATGGCCGATGGTCCAGTGCGCGGCAACATCCGTCGCGGCACGCGCGCCCTTGCTGCGCGCTTCGTCCTGGTGCTCGAAGACGTGGCGCAACAGGTGCCGCAAATGCTCGGGATCCGGGTCGGCCCACTTGAAGCCCTTGTAGTACGGGCATTTCGCCACCGCGTCAATCAGCGCGCGGGTGCGGAGTGGATACGCATTGGCCTCGGTCATGAAGGCCGTCGGCGCGCTCCACATGGTCGAGATGGCCGGCAAGCCGCAGGCCATCGCCTCCAAAATGGGCATGCCCCAGCCCTCGCCGCGCGAGGTCAGCACGAAACAGTCGGCCGAGCGGTAGAGCGCGCCAAGCTGGTGATGCGGCACGTACTTGTTGATGATGAACTCAATCCGGCCGCCGTCGGGTGCCAAATTCAGGTTGCGGATCAGCTGGCGGTAGTCCACCGAGGGATCCGTGCAGTTGGCCTTGCACAGCAGCACCACCGGCTCGTCCGCCCGGAACGTTTCATTAAACACCTTGAGCAGCACTTCCGGCGCCTTGCGCTCGCCCCATTCAAAGACGGACAGAAACTTGAACTGCTCGCAGACGGGATACCGGCGGATCAGCGGATTGAAATAACTGATGTCCACGCCCAGCGGCATGATATGCAGGGGGCGGGTCACGCCGGATTCCGCGAAGGTGCGGCGGTTGAATTCCGTCGGCACCCAGACTTCATCCATCAGGTTCGCCTGGCGCACCCATTCTTTGGGAATGCCGGTCACCTCCAGCATGGTGAAGCCTATTTTGTACGGGCCGTGATTGCTGCTGAAGGCGTCACCTTGGCCATAGACCACGTGCGGCACATCGCGCGGAATCGGCCGCTGCTTCATCACGTTGGCCAGATAATAATTCGTGTTTTCCGGTTCATCCACCGGAAAGACGGTGCCCTTGCCGTAGACATACCGGTAGGTCACCTCGACATTCTCGGCATCGAGGTGCAGCATGATGTCCTTCGACGTCATGGCATACCCGTGCGGGCGGCTGACCGTCGAATGCCAGACGACTTTCTGGTCATAGCGCTGCTCCAGCGTCTTGGCCCACTTGCGCTTGAAGATGGCTTGCGACTGCTTGAACAGCTGGGCGTGGCTGATCTTGTTCTCCTTGGTGGAAACATTTTCATGGTGGACAATGGTCACGTCACCACAGCAGACGGTGCGGAAGCCGGCGGCGCGCGCCATGTTGCAGTAATCCGTATCCTCAAAATAGGCGAAATAGTCCTCGGACAATCCGCCGACTTTGTCCAGCACCTCGCGCGTGATGTAGACGCAGGCAAACACCACGCTCTCCACGTCACGGGTGTACGGATACTGATTGATGTCCAGCTCGTTGCTGCCAATTTGTTGGCCCCAATAGGCGTTGACCGGCATGTAAGCGCCGGCGTGCTGCAGCATGCCGTTGGGCCGGCGCAAGCGGCAGCCCACCACGCCGATGTCGCGGACCGCATGCGCGCAGCCCTGCAGTTGGGTCAGCCATGCCCGCTGATCGTCGGGAATCTCGGTGTCGTTGTTGAGCAAGACCACGTCCGCGCCGGCAGGCGCCCGTTGAATGGCCTGGTTGTTGGCCCGCGAGAAACCAAGGTTGGTCTTGTTTTCAATCAGCGTGATCTTCGGTTGGCTTTTCAGAAAGGCAAGCGTGCCGTCGCTGCTGCCGTTGTCAACCACGATGATGTCGAAGTTGGCATGCTCCGTGTTGCGCCACAGTGATTCAAGGCAGCGCTTGGTGTAGTCCACGCCGTTCCAGGTGAGGACAATGATCGTGACGTGGCGTGGGGGCATGCGGGTGGTGGCGCTCATTTGATGGCGAACAGGGCGTAGTCGAGGCACCCATAGATGTGCGTGTCTATTTTTCCCATGTTCTGCTGGTCGACGGGATCGTGGTAGATCCCCAGCGCGAGGTTGTCCGGCGCCGGGTGCAGATCCTTGATGGTGATGTTGGAGAAGCCGAGTTTGCCCAATAAAAACTTGAGCGTTTGCGGATGCACCGGCCGCTCGTGGGTGAAATCGCGAAAGAACAGGCTGATGCCAAACAGGCTCTGCGGGTTCGGCGTTTCAATCACCAGCCGGCCGCCGACCGCCAGCTTCATCCAGCACAGCTTGAGGAAGGCCAGCACCTCGCTGCTCGGCATATGCTCGATCACATGGCATGAAATCAGGCCGCGCAGCGAGTCGTCATCCAGCGTGCTCAGGTAGGCGTTGGCATCGCCACGCTCGACGGTGTGCTGCTTGGTGCGGCAATGCTTGACCATGTCTTCATTGATGTCCACGCCGCGGCACGGAAGCTTGCGCGTGCGGCAGACGTCGAGAAACTCGCCGCGCCCGCAGCCAACGTCGAGCACGAAGTCGTTGGTCATCCGTTTGCTGACCTTCTGCTGCGCAAAAAACGGCAAATATTCCTTGACGCGGTCACGAATGACGTCTTCAATCGCCCGATCCTCGTTGAGGTACGGGAAGTAGAGGTGGTCGTTGAGCATGCTCTCGCGCTTGTTGACCGGGGCGGCCAGGTCGCGCGCGACACCGTCGAGCATGCCCACCACCGAGGTGGTCGCGCCAACACGGCCCTGCTCGATGTCCAGCATGATGCGATCCAGCCGCTGGCGCAGCACGATGTTTTCCGCCAGCGCGTGCTCAAGGCGCTTTTCGAGTGGCTCCACCACGCGCAGCCGTTCGTCAAACTTGCGCTCGCGCTCCTCAATGCTCTCGAAGCGGATGCGCTGGCGGTACAAATCCTGCTCGTAACATTCCACGTGTTCAATCCGGTCACGCAACGCGTTGAAGTCTTGCTCCCATTCCTCCAACGCCTCGATGCGCTCCCGCTGCTTGTTGATGCGCTCATCCCACGGCTCGATCCGCTCAATGCGATCACGCATTTGATTGAATTTTTTCTCCCAATGTTCCAGCGTTTCCACGCGCGTGCGCAGGCCGCCAAACTCCCAGTCCCAGCGTTCAAGACCCTCAATGCGGGCGCGCTGGCTGTTGAGCTCCTTTTCCCAGCCTTCCAGCCGTTCCAAGCGCGTCTGATGCAGGTAAATATCCTGCTCATAGCGCTCGATATGCTCGATCCGCCGCCGCTGGATGTTCAGCTCCTGTTCCATATCCTCGACGTTTTCAACGCGCTGGCGCTGATGGTCAAGGCGCTGCTGGATGTTGCCCAGCACCTGTTCGGTGTGTTCAAGGCGGTGGGTCAGGTTGACATGCGCGCGGTGCAGGTAATCGAACATCCGCAGCACATCGTGGAACAAGTCAAAAAAACGGTTCGACACGCGCACCATGGCCGCGTTGAACTCAACTTGGCGGGTCGTGTACACGCGCATCAACCGCGCAAGCATCGATTTGAAGCGGTACAACCGGGTGTTGGCGGGCACCATGCGCGGGTCGTAGCTTTTGCCGGCATAGTCCAGCGCGGCGAAGATTTCCGGATCAAGGTGGAGATTCTCAAAGGGCGGCTG
>Ga0247841_10006822_pt1 | contig 17330 bp, 13 predicted proteins | sample LaCruzMarch2015__2_FD_192410 | JGI IMG/M metagenome (GOLD analysis project Ga0247841, IMG submission 192410) | Freshwater microbial communities from meromictic Lake La Cruz, Castile-La Mancha, Spain - LaCruzMarch2015_18m | ecosystem: Environmental > Aquatic > Freshwater > Lake | place: Spain... | reverse complement strand
CATGCTGAAAAAATGCAAACCTTATACATGTCAGATAATCATTTGATTACATATCCGGCTGGTATGTGTTCAAGAAAAATAAATGGTAAAATTGTAGATTTGGAATGGAAGAAGAATTTTATTAGCAAAGCTGTTGAATATCAAAGAGATGTAGTTCCAATTTATTTTGAAGGTCGTAATTCAAATTTCTTTTACAATTTGGCTAACCTACGTAAATTTCTTGGTATCAAATTTAATGTTGAAATGATGTATTTGGCAGATGAAATGTTTAAACAAAGGGGCAAAAATTTTAAACTCAAAATTGGGAAACCAATACCTTGGCAAACTTTCGACAAATCAAAAAGTCAGATACAATGGGCGCAATGGGTAAAAGACATTGTGTATAAAATGGCTTAATTTGAATTATTATCGTTTTGCTATTCATCCTTGTCAATAATAATTGACTCGGGATATTTAAGAATTAGAAAAGTATCAATTCGAATCGTCGAATTGATGCTTTTCTTATAATTGTAATTTGTAAATATCCTAAATTCTTACTTTAATCGCTTTTGTTTCAGCTTCAAAACCGGGTTTTTCGAGCAATGCAAACATGTTTTTTTTGTAAGCTTCAACTCCTGGCTGATCGAATGGATTTACGCCCAATACATAACCACTTATTCCACAGGCTTTTTCGAAGAAGTAAAGTAACTGACCCAAATAATATTCGTTTAAGCGAGGTAATTCTATTTTTAAATTCGGAACACCACCATCAATATGTGCAATCATAGTTCCTAATTCGGCCATCTTGTTTACTTCGTCAACACGTTTTCCGGCTAAGAAATTCAAACCATCTAAATTGTCCTCTGAAGTTGGAAAAATCTTAGTATAATTGCTCTCTTTAACAGAAATAACTGTTTCGAAAATTGTACGTTCTCCTTCCTGAATCCATTGACCCATAGAGTGTAAGTCGGAAGTAAAATCAACAGCAGCAGGAAAAATGCCTTTATTTTCTTTACCTTCGCTTTCGCCATAAAGTTGTTTCCACCATTCAGCAATATAATGCATTTTTGGGTGGAAGTTTACCAGAATTTCAATGTTTTTTCCGTTTTTGTAAAGTTCGTTACGAACTGCAGCATATTGAGCAGCAGGATTTTCTTCAAACGAAGTTTCTAACCCGCAAACTGTTTCCATTTTCACTGCACCTCCAACAAATTGTCGAATATCAAATCCTGCAACTGCTATTGGAAGTAAACCTACAGGAGAAAGAACCGAGTAGCGACCACCAATATTATCCTCAATTATGTATGTTTTATAACCTTCCTGAACTGCCAAAGTACGTAAAGCACCACGAGCTTTGTCGGTAATGGCAACAATCAGCTTTTGAGCTTCCGCTTTTCCTTGTTGCTCTTCCAATTGGGTTTTTAATAATCGAAATGCCAATGCAGGTTCTGTAGTTGTACCCGATTTTGAAATTGAAATAATGCCAAACTTTTTGGTTTTCAATAATTCTTGTAATTCGAACAAGTAGTCCTCACCGATATTTTGACCGGCATAAATAACTACCGGCGATTTGCGTTCGTTAAGCAACCAGTCGAAACTATTTGATAAAGCATCTATAACTGCTTTTGACCCTAAATAGCTTCCACCAATTCCAATTACTACTACTACTTCACAATTTTCACGAAGAATGTTGGCGGTATTTTCAACATCCGACAGGTGAGCTTCATCAATTGAAGTCGGTAAGTTTAACCATCCAAGAAAATCACTACCTTTACCTGTGGCATTGTGCAAAGCTGCATTTGCAGCATTTACCTGCGCTTTGTAATTGGCTACGTTTTGTTCAGAAATAAATCCAAACGCTTTGTCGATTGAAAGTTTAATATTTTCCATAAATTTAATAGCCCCCTATCCACTTATAAAGGGGAATTATGAGCTTTGATTAATAAATTATTTAATTTAGTACTTATTTTTTGTCTTTAATTCCTCTTTAGAGGGCTTTTACTTATTTAAGTTGTTCTGATAATTTACGAATTTCCATAATTGGTGAGCACCGATTGTAGAGAATTTCATAAACAGAATCTACAATGGGCATGCTTACTCTGTATTTTTCATTTAATTCATGTATTGTTTTTGTCGCATAAAATCCTTCGGCAATCATTTCCATCTCAATTTGTGCGGTTTTCACCGAATAGCCTTTTCCTATCATGGTGCCAAACAGACGGTTACGACTAAACTTAGAATAAGCTGTCACCAACAAATCGCCCAGATAAGCAGATTCGTTGATATCACGATGCATAGGATTTGTTGCATTACAAAATCGGTTTATTTCCTGAATGGCATTAGAAACCAATACTGCCTGAAAATTATCACCATATTTTAATCCGTGGCAAATTCCGGCTGCTATAGAATATATATTCTTCATTACAGATGAATATTCAATTCCCATAATGTCATCGCTGATTGAAGTTCGGATAAAACTGGTATTAAAGCGTTGAGCCAGCATTCGGGCTTTTTCGCGCGAGGTACAAGCAAATGTTAGGTATGAAAGACGTTCTAATGCTACTTCTTCAGCATGACATGGCCCAGCTAAAGCAGCGATATTATCTTTTGGGACATTATAGATATATTCAAAATAATCCGACACAATCATATTTTCGTCAGGAACAATTCCTTTTATGGCCGAAACAATAAACTTATTATCCAGTTTTCGTTTTAGTTTCTTCAAATGTTGTTTCAGAAAAGGTGATGGTGTTGCAAAAATCAAAATATCCGAAGTGCGTACCACTTTATTGATATCACTTGTAAAATGTATGCGATCAGTGTCAAATTTAACACCTGTAAGATAGGATGGATTTTTACTTAAACGAATAAATTCATCTATTTGTTCCTGCCGACGCATATACCAATTTATGCTATCAGCATTGGTAAGTGCAATTTTAGCAATCGCAGTCGCCCAACTCCCACCACCTAATACGGCAATTTTACTTTTTTCGTTCATAATGTATTAGTGAACGAGTAAATAAGGAGACGAGTAAACGGTAAAATACCTCTTCTTAATGTTTACTTGTCAACTTGTTTCCTTGTTTCCTTGTTCCCTGATTTAGTTTACTTGTTTACTCCTTCAATCCATTCAGCCACTTCTTCCTTACTAGGATTTGTGAGTTCCAATTTATTCTTTTTATTTATTCCGCAAATGTCCTGATGGAATTTATTCGGATTCAAACCTTTCAAATCGGCAACCATTACAATTCCTGCTTTTTGAACCACGGCTACCCATACTTCAGGAATTCCAAGTTCCATAAACTTTTCAACTCCATCTTTTTTGGCAACTTTTTCGGCTTTCATTTGTGGGAAGAAAAGCACCTCTTGTATGGCTTGTTGACCTGTCATTAGCATAACCAACCTATCCATACCAATACCCATTCCTGAGGTTGGTGGCATACCATATTCCAACGAACGCACAAAATCCATATCAATAAACATGGCTTCGTCGTCGCCTTTTTCGCTAAGTTTTAATTGTTCCTGAAAACGTCCCAATTGATCAATCGGGTCATTTAATTCAGAGTAAGCATTTGCCAATTCTTTGCCGTTTACCATCAATTCAAACCTTTCAGTTAGTTCCGGATTATCACGGTGGCGCTTGCAAAGTGGACTCATTTCGCGCGGATAATCGGTAACAAAGGTGGGTTGGATATAATTCCCTTCACATTTTTCTCCAAAAATCTCGTCAATCATTTTTCCTTTTCCCATGGTTTCGTCGGCTTCAATGTGCAATTCCTTACACACTTCACGCAGTTGAATTTCGTCCATCCCATTGATATCAATACCTGTATATTCTTTAATGGCATCAATCATGGTAATACGTTTGAAAGGCGTTTTGAAGCTGATTAACTTGTCGCCTACCATAATTTCGTTTTTACCATTCACCGCTACACAGATTTTTTCAATCATGTTTTCGGTAAAAGTCATCATCCAATTATAGTCTTTGTAAGCCACATAAATTTCCATGGCGGTAAATTCAGGATTGTGAGTGCGGTCCATTCCTTCGTTACGGAAGTTTTTGGAAAACTCATATACCCCTTCAAAACCACCAACTATAAGACGTTTCAAGTATAATTCATCTGCCACACGGAGGTAAAGTGGCATGTCCAATGCGTTGTGGTGAGTAGTAAACGGACGGGCAGAAGCACCACCGGGTATAGATTGTAAAATTGGTGTTTCTACTTCTATATAATCTTGCGCGTTGAAATATTCGCGCATGGTTTGATATACTTTAGTGCGTTTCAGGAAAATATCTTTTACGCCTTCATTTACTACCAAATCCACGTATCGTTGGCGGTAACGTTGTTCAGGATCTTCGAAAGCATCGAACGCTACACCATCTTTGTATTTTACTATTGGTAATGGACGTAGTGATTTGCTTAATACCGTCAATTCTTGTGTGTGAATACTGATTTCACCGGTTTGTGTCCGGAAAACGAAACCTTTTATACCAACAAAATCACCAATGTCCAACAGTTTTTTGAACACTGTATTGTACATTTCGGGTTGTGCTTCGGTGTTGATGTCGTCGCGACTAATATATACCTGGATACGTCCTTTTGAGTCCTGTAGTTCGATAAAAGAGGCTTTACCCATAATGCGGCGTGTCATAATACGACCTGCTACACATACTTGTTTGCCACTTTCATCGTCTTTAAATTCCTCTTTTATGTTGATTGAAAATGCATTTGTTGGATACTCTGCTGCGGGATAGGGGTCGATGCCCAAATTGCGCATCTCGTCCAGACTTTGGCGTCTGAACTGTTCTTGTTCACTTAGTTCTGTGCTCATATTGTTTTTAAAATACAAATTGCTGCAAAATTACAAAAACTAAAGCATAATTCATAATTCGTAATTCATAATTAAGTATTTGAAGCTAAAATATTGAATAAAAGTGCGAATTGAAGTCGGGATGACAGAGTTCCGACTCAGTCATTCTTCTTTAACTGACAGAATCGGAACTCTGTTATCCCACTGAAATTGGAACTCTGTCATCTACTTTTTCTACTGACAGAGTCGGAACTCTGTCATCCCGAAGAATTTCTCGAAAAAAATCCCTATTTTTGTCAGTTGAATTCAAATCTCTAAATATTATCTTCATGGCCAAAAGTAAATCAGTATATGTTTGTCAGAATTGCGGGGTTGATTCACCTAAATGGATTGGCAAATGCCCATCGTGCGGTGAATGGAATTCGTATGTTGAAGAAATTATCAGTAAAGACAACAGCCCTAAAATCCATATCGCAGGTTTGGAACTTGTAAAACAAAAACCAATTCTGATTACCGAAGTTGAAACATCGGAAGAAAGTCGCTTCGATACCAGTTGCAATGAATTGAACCGTGTGTTGGGTGGAGGTTTAGTGCCGGGTTCGTTGGTTTTGATTGGTGGAGAACCGGGAATTGGAAAATCAACTTTGGTACTACAGGTAGTTTTGAACATGAAAGGCAAACGAACACTGTACATTTCGGGCGAGGAAAGTGTAAAACAATTAAAACTACGTGCCGAGCGTCTGAAATTCGATAATCCGGATTGTTATATTGTAAGCGAAACTTCGTTGGAACAAATTTTTGTACATATACAGAATATTCAACCCGATGTGGTAATTGTAGATTCCATTCAAACCGTATCGACTGAAATGATTGAATCTTCACCAGGCTCAGTATCGCAGGTACGCGAATGTGCTGCTCATTTACTCAAATTCTGTAAAACCACTTCTATTCCGGTACTTTTAATTGGTCATATCAACAAAGAAGGTAGCATTGCTGGGCCTAAAGTATTGGAACATATTGTTGATACCGTGTTACAATTTGAAGGTGATCAACATTATATGTATCGCATTTTGCGTTCCATAAAAAACAGGTTCGGAAGTACTTCGGAATTGGGAATTTTTGAGATGCAGCAAAATGGTCTGCGCGAAGTGAGTAATCCTTCTGAATTATTAATGTCGCAAAACCACGAAGGATTGAGCGGAGTAGCCATAGCATCAGCCATTGAAGGTGTACGTCCATTTCTGATTGAAACTCAGGCTTTGGTTAGCTCAGCAGCTTATGGCACACCACAGCGCTCCAGTACAGGGTTTGACCTGCGCCGATTGAACATGCTACTGGCAGTACTCGAAAAACGTGCCGGTTTTAAAATTGCACAAAAAGATGTGTTCCTCAATATTGCCGGAGGCATCAAAGTGAACGATCCGGCCATTGATTTAGCCGTTATTTCTGCTATTCTGTCGTCAAACGTCGATATTGCTATCGAAAAACATGTTTGTGTAGCAGGTGAGGTAGGACTATCAGGAGAAATCCGCCCGATAAACCGCATTGAGCAACGTATTTTAGAAGCCGAAAAACTTGGTTTCAAAAAAATGATTATGCCCGAATATAACCTCAAAAGCCTCAACATTAGTAAACTGAATATTGAATTGATTCAGGTTAAAAAAGTTGAAGAGGCTTTTAGAGTGCTGTTTAAAAGATAAGTATTGTCTTAGATTGTTATGTGTATTAAAAATCAACTAATTACAAAATTTACTAGCTGTGGAGTAGTTCAAAAAATGTAAGAATCGTTGCTAAATAATAACACAAAATTAGATTTAGATTGATTTATTTATAGAATAAAATAAGTAGTTTTGTATCCACTTTTTTCAGTTATTTACTCGTACATTTGTCTACTCGTTTACAGACTTATAACTTGTAAATCGTAAATAAATAAATGATAGATCAAGCCACCATAGACCGAATAACCGATGCCGCACAGATACAAGATGTGGTTTCGGACTACGTTACGCTAAAAAAGCGTGGGGTAAATCTGCTTGGTTTGTGCCCTTTTCACAACGAAAAAACACCTTCGTTTATAGTGTCACCGGGTAAAGGGATTTTCAAGTGTTTTGGATGTGGAAAAGGTGGTAATGCAGTGCATTTTGTCATGGGGCATGAGCAAATATCGTACTACGATGCCCTCAAGTTTTTAGCCAAAAAGTACCATATCGAAGTTCAGGAACGTGAGCTATCGCCCGAAGAAATGGCAGTGCGAAACGACCGTGAAAGTATGTTTCTGGTCAACGATTTTGCACAAAAGCATTTCTCTCAAACACTTCTTCATCACATTGATGGTAAATCAATTGGGCTAAGTTACTTCCGCGAGCGTGGTTTCAGGGACGATATAATTCAAAAATTCCAACTCGGTTATAGTCTTGAGCAACGCGATGCATTTACGCAAGCAGCTATCAAGGCTGGTTATAACAAAGAGTATCTTATAAAAACAGGTTTAACTCTCGAAGGTGAAAATAATTATGTAGCTGATCGTTTTCGGGGTCGGGTAATGTTTCCTGTACATTCACTCTCCGGAAAAGTAGTAGCTTTTGGTGGTCGTATTCTGAAAAAGGACGACAAAATGGCCAAATACGTCAACTCGCCCGAATCGGAAATTTACCACAAAAGTAACGAACTCTATGGCATCTATTTTGCTAAACAAGCCATTGTAAAACAAGACCGGTGCTTTTTAGTTGAAGGCTATACCGACGTTATTTCCATGCACCAAAGTGGTATCGAAAACGTTGTGTCTTCGTCAGGAACTTCGCTTACTCCCGGCCAAATTCGTTTAATTCACCGTTTTACAGAGAATGTAACCGTAATTTATGATGGTGATGCTGCCGGTATAAAAGCTTCCATACGTGGAATAGATTTATTATTGGAAGAAGGATTGAATATCAAAGTTTTACTGCTACCTGATGGTGATGATCCCGATTCTTTTGCACGAAAACAAAATGCGTCAGATTTTATAGAATATGTGGAGAAAAACTCATCAGATTTTATTCGTTTTAAAACAAATTTATTGTTGGCTGATGCCGGAAATGATCCGATTAAACGTGCTGGATTAGTTCAGGATATTGTGAGTAGTATTGCCATTATTCCCAATAATATTATCCGGGGCGAATATGTAAAGGAATGTAGTACTTTGCTCAATGTTGATGAGCAAATGCTTTATCATCAAATAAATATATTAAAAAACACTGAACAGGAAAAGAATTTAACCCGACGACAAACTGAAGATACAAATGCTCTGCCACCTCCGGAAACGGATAATTACATTTCTAATTCGACCATAGTTTCCAAATTTGATGAATTGGAACGAAATATATTGCAGATAATGGTTAAATATGGTGATGCTATTTTATATTATGCAGATGCCGAAAATCCAACTCCATTAACTGTGGGGCTTTATATTTTAGATGAATTGGAAAGAGATAATCTTCAATTTCACAACCCATTACACGTTTTGATGTTAGAAGAATACAAGCAAAATTACATCCAACCAAATTTTGTAGCCGAACGCTTTTTTTTGCATCATTCCAATAGTGAAATAAGCATGATAACTGCCGATTTAATTTCCGAAAAATATGTGTTGAGTACTATTCATTCCAAAATTAAGAAAATTGAATCTGACGCTGAGCGCTTAACAATTTTAGTTCCCCGATTGGTTTACGAATATAAGAATGGTATCTTTATTGATATTTTGAAACAGAAACTCAACGAAATGAAAATTGCCAACGACAACAAAAACAACAAGTTGGTAGATGAAATTATGCGTGAGATGAGTCAGTTGGAAGTGGTAAAAAAACAACTCTCGAAAACGCTGGGAGAGCGGATTATAATTAAATTATAGAAAATGATACTATTCGACCAGATAATTTTCGGCCCCATTCACAGTCGTAGGCTGGGACTTTCGCTTGGTGTAAATTTACTGCCAATTGATGCAAAAATATGCTCTTTTGATTGTATTTATTGCGAGTGTGGCTTCAACACCACTATGCAGGATGCATCAATACCAACACGAGCTCAGGTAAAAGAATCATTGGAAACAAAATTAAAGGAAATGCTTTTTGAAGGGCAAATCCCCGATGTTATTACTTTTGCCGGAAATGGAGAACCAACATTGCATGCCGATTTTGAAGGAATTATTGACGATACCATCATTTTAAGAGATAAATACTGTCACACAGCAAAAGTAAGTGTGTTATCAAATTCTACTCGCATCCACAAACCAAATGTATTCAATGCATTAAATAAAGTAGATAATAACATACTAAAATTTGATACTGCTATCGACAGAACCTTGCAACTCATTGACAGACCTACAGGTAAGCAAATCAATGTAGCATGGTTTATTGAATACTTAAAGAAATTTGAAGGGCGTTTAATTATTCAAACCATGTTTTTGCGAGGTGAATTTAATGACGAAAAGTTTGATAATACCACAGAAATCGAAGTGGAGGCATGGATAAAAGCTTTGGAAGAAATTCGACCAAAACAAGTGATGATTTATACTATTGACAGAGAAACACCAGCACAACAACTTGAAAAAATCACTCCTGAACAGTTAAATTCTATTGCAAACAAAGCCAGAGGTCGTGGGTTTGATGTATCAGTAGCAGGGTAATACAACAAGCAAAACAGCGAATTTTTGATATAGATCACCAATACTAAAAAAAGTCGCCACAAGTAATTTCATTCTCGATAAGAGGCTATGGTTCATTATGAAAATATTAATCTGCCCGCTTAACTGGGGCTTGGGACATGCCACGCGATGTGTACCAATTATTAGAAATTTAATATCAGATGGACATGAAATTGCTATTGTTTCAGATGGTTACCCTCTTGAATTGCTGAAACAAGAATTTCCTACTCTTCGTTTTTTCGAACTACCTTCCTATTCTGTTCAATATTCTAAATCTAAATGGCAAGTTGGTGCAATGATGCATAGCTTTCCGGCAATTCTGTTAGGAATTATTCGAGAAAATCGCTGGCTAAATCAACTTTTGAAAGCAGAACATTTCGATCAGGTTATTTCTGATAATCGATTTGGAATGTGGAACAAACAAGTTCATTCTATTTATATTACGCATCAATTAATGGTTAAAATGCCAAAAGGCTTGAAATTTCTTGAGCCGATAATTTGGTTGATTCATCGATGTTTTATTTACCAATATAATGAATGCTGGATTCCTGACTTTGAACAAAAGCCAGGCCTTTCAGGCGATTTGGCACATAAATATCCATTGCCCAAAAAAGCTAAATTTATTGGAATTTTATCACGGTTTAATGGTTTAAAAAATACGATTGTCAATGATGATTTTGAAGTTGTTGCTGTGCTTTCGGGATTAGAGCCACAGCGGTCGATTTTTGAGAAAGAATTAATTTCTAAATATCGGAATGAACAATTTAAAACATTGATAGTAAAAGGACAACCCCAAAACACAAAAGTTGAAACTCATATTGGAAATATTACTATTGTTTCGCATCTTTCGAGTAAAGAAATGGCTGCAATTTTGAAAGGTGCAAAACGAATAGTTTCTCGTTCGGGTTATTCTACCATTATGGATTTAGCTGCATTAAGTTGTCTTGAAAAGGCTGAATTTTTTCCAACTCCCGGGCAAACTGAACAGGAATACCTTTTTTTAGTTCACAGTTGATAGTCTCATCCAGTTTGCAGTTAACAGTTTGCAGTTTGCAAGTGACACACAGTTTGTGTAGATTTTTTAACTGTCAACTGCATTCTGTGTCTCTTTTATACCGTGTCAATTGCTTACTGTAAAGGGCTTACTGCAAACTGTCAACTATCAACTGTCACCTATCATCCCACCCTGTGAATATCAGCAAAAGTTCGTTTCACCCCTTTTTTATAATGTACATCTGCATATCCAAAAATCACAAATAATCCTTCACGCGAAGGATATTTTATTCCATATTTTTCTCGAAATTTACGTGCCTTTTTGCCATATTGAATAAATGGATGCACTGCACCCAGCATACAAGTACCAAGTCCAAGCGATTCGCCGGCCAGCATAGCATAAGTAGCTGCAATTATTGGGTCGGCAGGGTCGGTGTAGGGTGAACCATAGAAGTACATAGCCAGAGGAGCATCATAATTTATCCAATTATCACCTTTTTTCATTTCATCTACATACATATCAAAAACCGGCTTAATAAATTCATGCATCATTTCATCATTTGCTTTACCCCAAAATGGTCGCATCAATGCCAAAAACCAATTTGAAGCCATCCATCTGATGCTTTTAAGAAAATGGCTGAATTCCTCGGCAAATTTTCGAACCACTATTTTATTTTCCAACACCAATACATGAACATCCGATGGCGGCAAACCCATTGGAGCAGTTTGCGCTGCTTCCAAAATCAGATTTATTTTCTCTTGTTCCACGGGTTTATCTTTAAACTCGCGAATACTCCTACGCCGTTGAAGCAAAGCCAATAAGCCTTCGTAATCGGGCACGTTTTTTTTATCAGGCAATTCGAATAAATCGTTGGGCGAAAGTTCACGACCTTCAATTTTTATTGCTCCGGTTGGACAAACCATCATACAATGTCCACAGGCTATGCATCCAAATAAAGATTTGTCAGATTTTACAACTTTGGCATTGACAATATCAAAATTAAAGTCCTTGCAAACTTCAACACATTGTCCACAGCCAGTGCATTTTTCTATATCAATTAAGACATTTGCGGTTACTTTGGTTCGCGAAGTGGGGATGGCCATAATAATTTAGAATTTAGCATTTTAACGAATAGCCCAAGTGATAGAATACGATGCAAATATAATAAAAAACATTTCGACAATAACAAATATCACAAAAAAAAACCGCTAAGAAAATTCTTTTTTAAAGAACGTCCTTAGCGGTTAAAATATTATTGTTATTACAATTTTTCAAATTCTCATTACACTATTTTCTGTTTGAATCAGATTTTGAAGAACGACTGGCATTTGAATCTGCTGGTTTATCGTTATCACGAGGTGTTTCGTTTACCCTACGTTCTACTTGTTTTGTTTCTAATGTACGACTTGGTTGACTGACAGCAGGCGAAGTTACAGTTGTTCTATTTTCGCGCACAACCGGAGTTGTTGGTCTGCTTCCACTATTCGAATTGGTTGAAGGCATTTGATAAGTTTCTCGAGTTGATTGAGTTGAAGGATTTCGCCTTGAATTTTCATCTCGCATTACCTGATTTGTTATTCTGCCTCCATTATTTGAATTGGTAGATGGAGTTTGATACGTTTCACGACTCGGACGATTTTCATTTGTTTCACTCTGTGGTCGGGTTATTCCTGAATTTTGAGAATTTCCTCTTGGTCGCGATTCAATTGAAGGAGTTGTATTTCGAGATCCGCTTTCATATTCACCTCTTCTTGAGCCATTTGAACTTTCAATTGTTCTTCCAGGTCTGGTGCTCGATTCTGTGCCTTGTACCGAAGGACGTGTTTGCAAATTACTGCTGTTATTATCTCTTTTTTTGTCAAGTCCTTGTTTATTTGTTATGTTTTCGTTTCTATGATTAAAGGTACGATCCGGAAATTTCTTTTCGTAATCTCTTCTACTTACCGAATTATACATTCTATCATAATCCTCATATCTGCGGTGTTCGGTATAATAATACCTGTGATTGTGGTTGATATGTGAATGAATATTAGATAAATAGATATTTATTGCGAAAGGATGACGGTTGTGATAATAGCTTGGATAATATCCCCAATAGTATGGAGATGTCCATGAGCGATAATTATTTCCCCAGAAAAAAGAATAAATATAAGGAGTATAAACATAAACCGGTTCCACTATATAATTGTTACCATACATGTAGGGGTCACCAATTATTTGTACATAAGTTCTGCGGTTTTCTCTTTTTTCCACTACAATTGTTGCCACATCCTGATAAACATCTCTGTCGAGAACTGCCTGAATGACAACTAAGTGAACATTGTTTTCGGACGATTCGATTACACGTAAATAATCAACTTCACCGTCATTGTTCAAATCAAGATTCGAAATCTGACTATCGTAATCGTTTAATTTCATTTCGAAATCCTGCAAGTCTTTCGATTCACCAAAAATTGAAGCTACTGCTTTCAAATCGAGATTATTACTAATGTCATTGTTTTGAGCTTCAACTGTAATTTTGTTTTGAGCCACACAATTGGTAGTTGCCAATAAAATAACTACTAATAGGCTTATTGCTGTTGTTTTCATAATCGTAAATTATTAGAAAGTGAGTAATATGATTGTTTAATTTTTACCGGTATTTTTTCATATCCAATTTCTATGCCAAAAAAATAATTCTGATTTCTATAATTTAGTTGTGTTATTTACGATGCTAAAAATCAGCTGTATATAAATTTTATTTCGTATTAAAATATTTTAGTTAGGAACAGAATAAACCATAAATGTCAATTTACAAACTCCAAAAAACGCAATATCTATTTTGAACAAATTCTGTTTAATTCTATTATTTATTATCTTTGTTGCCATAAAATTACGAATTATGAATAAATTAGATTTAATTCTTTTGATTCCTATTGCTTTGGGATTTATTTTTGGCATTTCAAAAGGCCTGATAAAAGAACTTGCCTCCCTCGCAGCCATTGTTTTAGGTATTTATGGAGCTAAAGTATTTTCTCCTTTGGTTACGGAATTTTTAATCAAAAAATTTGACTTTTCGGCTCGTACAGCTCAGCCTTTCGCCTATTTTATTCTGTTTGTTGCTATTGCCATCTTACTACTTTTGTTGGCCAAAATGCTAGATAAAATGTTTGATTCTATATCGTTGGGCGGATTAAATAAATTACTTGGTGGAGTTTTTGGTGCATTGAAATTTGCACTGATTGTGAGTGTATTGCTCAATGTATTTGATGCGATTGATAGTCGGTTTTCAATTATTAGCAAAGAAACTAAGGAAAATTCTATTGGTTACAATCCATTGATGAAATTGGGGCCAAAATTATGGGATGAAACAAAAAAAGAACGAAAATCTACAATCGATTTATCAGATGAAGAAAAAACCCAAAACAGATAAAAGTGACCTTCTGCTGTTTGAGGGTGCTAAAGGTTTGAAAGGAAATTATTCTGAATTTGAAAATGAGTGTGGTTGCGATGAGGCAGGACGTGGTTGTTTGGCAGGACCAGTGGTAGCAGCTGCTGTTATTTTACCAGCAGGTTTTGAATGTCCGCTCCTCAATGATTCGAAGCAGCTTACAGAGCATCAGCGGGATTTACTTCGTCCAATTATTGAAAAAGAAGCTTTGGCGTGGGCAGTTGCCGAAGTCGATAATAATGAAATTGATGAAATAAATATACTCAATGCCTCTATTCTGGCCATGCATAGGGCAATTGAACAATTGGAAATTCGTCCCGGATTTATCATTGTGGATGGAAACCGGTTTAAACCTTACGCTGACATTCCACATCAAACTATTGTAAAAGGTGATAGTAAATACCTGTCCATTGCTGCTGCATCAGTACTTGCCAAAACTCACAGGGATGAATTAATGGAACAACTCGATGCAGAATTTCCCTTTTACGATTGGAAAAAGAACAAGGCATACCCTACATTGAAACATCGTGCTTCCATTCGCTTGTACGGCACTACGCCGTATCATAGAATGACCTATAATTTATTGGGCGAGGAAGAAAAAACACGGAAAACTAAAAAGAGTAGTAAATTGTTATAAAAGTAGATAGTGAAAGAAATTCATCTAAACATATGATTGTACACTTTGTTTATATTGTAATAAGTATTTTGATAGGTTTGGGAATTCTTTTTGCCATTTTGGCAATTCTTATTAGTTTCAATAATAGTAAACAAAAAAGAATAGAACAAAATTTACTCGAAAGAGAATTTATTGAAAAATACGGCAGAGAGCCTGTTGGAATGGCATTTGAAGATTAAGAAACTCATTTGTAGTTGTATGGTTTTCCGTCTTTGCTACTCTTAGAAACATAGTCAAGTAAAAATAAAACTATCACAGAAATATATGAAAATAAGACCAGAAGAATTAATTGAAAAGGGTTTTGTTCAGTTAGATAAATTAGAGCATAAGGAACTAATTCCTTTTATAAAAATTTACATTAAGAAACTAACAAAGTATTCAATTATATACAATGTTAGCAATTTTATAATTTTTGGACTTACAGCTTTTTTGTTTATGAGTGGGTTTAAGCATCCTGACTTTGATTTTGGTAATCGGTTAATGCATTTTTCCTATGGTCTTGCAATTGCTTTTCTCTTGATACCACTTCACGAATATATTCATGTTTTAGCGTATAAATCGCAGGGAGCAACAAATACTTCTTATGATGTAAACATTAAAAAATTCTATTTTATGGCTCTTGCTGACAAATTTGTAGCAAATAAAAAAGAATTTGAAATTGTTGCACTTGCACCCTTTGTTATAATTACAGCAATCTTGACTATTTTATTTTTCATTGTGAACCCTAACTGGACTTTGACTATTATCGGTGTTTTATTAACGCATACTGCAATGTGTTCGGGTGACTTTGGTTTATTGAGTTATTTCGAATTCAATAAAGACAAACAAGTTGTGACTTATGACGATATCGAAAATAAAATCTCATACTTTTACGGTCATACAAGTGAAAGTAAAACGACTGCATAACACCATACTACATCTGAAACCAATTTATTGGTGAGATTTCATTCTTGTTACGATGAATGTTGGAGCAATTTTCCGAATAAAAAAAGCTGAATACAAATGCTATCTCAAATTGTATTCAGCTTTTTTCGATTAATAAGTCAAGGTTCAGTGTAGATTTTTATCTACAACTGAACCTGACAATAAAAATTACAATATCACTTTGAAAGTTTTTGATTGAGTTTTAATTAAATAAATAGTTCCCGATTGAGCAGGTATCACCAATCTTTCACCTTCGGAACGTAAAACATGCAACTGAGCACCATCGGCTGTATACAATCTTATCATTTCGTTGGGGGTAGTACCATCAATAATAATGTCGGACATGTTGGTAAACACTTTTACTCTGCCGCTCGAAGGCATCGCCAACATTGTAGTAGTCTGGAACGATACATTGATCATTACATCATTATAAACAGGAGGAATAATGAAAGTTTTATTCATATATGCGTTTGTAACATCCTGATTATTATACATAATTGTATTCACTTTCCAGCCTTCGGCAGCTACAAATTCGAATGTTGGTTTAAACCCGTATTCACAAATTAAATTAACCACACCTGATTCGGCAGATTTAAGGCTAATCTTGTACTGACGTATTTTGTAAGTAACAACAAGTGTAAAATTACCATTTACCGGTGGTGTGATAAAACTACCACCAACAATTTGCGATTTTACTTCAACGTCATTATAAAGTACCGAAGCCAATTCAAATTGAGGCCCATTAGGTGTAAATGTAAATGTCTTTGTTCCACCTGCATTTACAGTTAAGAATCCACCACTGGTTAGCTTCACATTGTTTTCATTTACATAACCTCCGCCGTTTACAATTACATTAATTCCATTTGCAGCTATCGAATCGGCATTCATTTTCCAACGTTGAACTGTAATGTTAGTCATAGAATCAGTTGGATATGAAGCTATACGATTTGGACGTTCTACGCCTGTCAAATCAACCTCAGGATATAACCAATCAGGCTTATTGTACAATCTATATTCAATCACCAATGCATTAGGAACAACAAATGAGAATGTATTATCAGTATTTTTAATACCTTCTACAGCTTTTGTCATATCCCAGCCCAAATAACTTCCAACTATCCAAACTCTTTTTGTGCCTGTTGGTACATTGGCTTTTATTTTGATTGTTCCGGTTTTTGCAGGATCATAAATTGCTTTCCAACTGTAAACTATTGGAGCAACTTCAGGATATCTGTAGTCACCAAGAGGCATATTTTGCTCGTAAGTCCATTCGGGACCAGAACAGAATCGATAAGCTAATTTGTTGACATCGTCCGAATGGATTGTTATTCCAAATACAACTTTTCCATCAGGATTTTCAGTGATTTTTGTCATTTTACAATTTGGCGCTGTAGGTCCGGCAAAGGCATTGAAAGTTCCAACTATATAGCATTCTTTTGTTCCGGCAGGTGTCAACACATTAATTGTAACATCCTTTGGCTCTGCCGGAATTTCGGGATTGTATATCGTAGCCCATTTTGCTACCACATCCATTCCATTTGCGATGCTATATTTGCGGTTTGGGACTTCTAATCCCAGCGAATCTTTTTCGACATAAGCCCAATCGCCACCACCACTTAAATACTTGTATTCCACGCTGTCTTTCGAAACTTTAACCGGCAAACTGTCTATATTCAGTGTGATAGAGTAATGGAATTGATCCACTTTATTCATTCTGTTTATATTGTTATTCCAATTGTTGAAGTTACCAACTACCCAACATTGATTAGTTCCGACAGGTACTGTAACGTTAAATGTCAATCTATTGGTACCAACATTCGTAGTGGTTACTAATAGC
>Ga0247841_10006820_pt1 | contig 17334 bp, 18 predicted proteins | sample LaCruzMarch2015__2_FD_192410 | JGI IMG/M metagenome (GOLD analysis project Ga0247841, IMG submission 192410) | Freshwater microbial communities from meromictic Lake La Cruz, Castile-La Mancha, Spain - LaCruzMarch2015_18m | ecosystem: Environmental > Aquatic > Freshwater > Lake | place: Spain... | reverse complement strand
TATCGGGTCGCCGTTCTCAAAGGTCGCTATCTCATTCAGATTTACTTTTAGGAAATTCGCTATCAAACGGGTATTAGACTCACTGGTGTGACCAGACTTTATAAGCTTGCTTACTGTCGCAGTGTTAATCTTGCAAAATTTAGAAAGTTCTTTTTGACTGGACCCGATTTGTGTTAGCAGGGTCTTGATCTTGTTTCCATCGACTTTCATTTTGCTTAATAGTATTAATCAGATGTTAATTTATTTCGCAAATGTAAACTATTTGATGTCATAAGTCAAGTATTTTGTACTATTTAGTACTATTTATTTTTAGGGGAATTTTTAAAAGACATATGATCAGGAAGATAAAGTTAATATTTTAAAAATTTAATAATTAGTAATAAAGTTTATAAATAATAAATACATTTGCCAAAAAATAAACTATGATAATTTATGAGTAACGAAGAATTGATCTTAAAAGAACTCAGGAGCATTCGCCTGGCATTGGAAACAACTGCTCCTAAAAGATGGCAGAAAATTCCCGAGGCATCTAAAACGCTGGGCATACCGCAATCACGAATCAGGGTTCTGGCAGATGCAGGAACTATTCCGGTATCGGTATTGGCTGTAACGAAAAGCAGAAAGCATTACCTGGTTGATGTTGTAAAGACGCGGCAACTGATTGAAGAAGGTGGTTTGATGCCAAAAGTCAAAGGGTTTTGACCTTTACCATGTGTTATTTATCTTGAAATCTGTGTTTTAAGCAATCATTAATTATCAGTAAATGAAATCATTCTCAAATATGAGCCATGGTGATCTGATCATTATCAGAGATGCCTTGAAGGAAACTATTAAAAGACAGACAGAAGTAAAGCTTTTTACAAATGAAACTTCTGGCCATTATTTTCGTGAACACCTTGATTATATTGAAAAGATGGCAAAACAGCTTCATACTGTTGGTAATAAATTTACCAGGATAGGTGAACTTCTTGTGGCAATTGATGACGCTCTCCATCAGGATGATTCTGAGTAAAGATTCCCTTACTCTAAAATGAACTTTATCCTAAAATACCGGAGACATCAAAATGATAGTGAATTCTGAAGAAATCAAAAATGCAATACAGATAACCGATATACTGGGTGACTTCCTCACCCTTAAGAAGAAAGGGATCAACTATACCGGCTGCTGCCCTTTCCATAACGAAAAAACTCCCAGTTTTATAGTCAACCCTGCCAGGGGAACTTACAAATGCTTCGGTTGCGGCAAATCCGGCGATGCCATCGAGTTCCTTCGGGAACATGAAGCGATGAGCTTTACAGAAGCGCTGACTTATATCGCTAATCGCTATAAAATTCCGATCAGGCTGAATGGTTCTGATCCTGAATATTCAGAGGCAGAAAAACGACGTGACGGAATTTTTGCTGTTCTGAAATGGGCAAAAGATCATTTCAAATCGAGTATAGGGAGTACTCCCAACCAAATGCCCTCAATTGCCCCTCATGTAAATCAGGCAGTTGAATATTTACAGCAACGTGGCCTTGAAAAAGCGATCGACATTTTTGAAATCGGTTATGCAGAAAGTGGTAATGACCTTTTACGCGCAGCTCATCATGTAGGATACACAGACGAAATTCTGCTCAGCGCCGGATTGATCAGGAAAAACGAACAAGGAAAATACTACGATGCTTTCACCCGGCGCATCATGTTCCCGTTTTTTGACCGTTCCGGAAGGGTGATCGGTTTTACCGGTCGGCTGATCAATGCTGAGAAGGATAAACCCAAGTACCTGAACAGCCCAGAAACTGAAGTCTTCAAAAAGAGCAGGTTCCTTTATGGCCTTTATCAGTCCAAAAAGGAGATCATGAAGGAGAACGAATGTCTGCTGGTGGAAGGTCAAACTGATTTGATAAGCTGGCACCTGGCCGGTATCAGGAACGTGGTGGCCGGTTCCGGGACCGCCTTGAGCGAAGACCAGGTGAAGATGATCCTATCCCTCACCAATTGCCTGACCTTCGTCTATGACGGCGATCCCGCGGGGATACAAGCCAGCGTATCAAATATCAAAATCCCCCTGCAGTTGGGCCTTGATGTTTATCTGGTGGTAATGCCCGAAGGGGAGGACCCCGATTCGTATGTGACAAAGCATGGCGCTGATCAGCTTAGAGCGTACATCGAAGATAACCGCAAGGATATTGTCTCGTTCCGGACAGATATGTTAAAGGATGCCATCGAGCATGACCCGCTTCAGAAAGCCCGGCTGGTGAAGGAACTGGTTTCCCAAATATCACTGATCAGCGATGAAGAGACCCGTGGGTATCTGATCGCTGATATTTCAAAAAAACTTGATGTCAGTCCGGAAGATCTGAAACGGAACGTAAAGAAGCAATTGCCAAAAGTTGAAATTCAGGAGCAGGGCTTTTATGGACTGGATGCTTCGACAGATATGATTGCCGAAAGCGGCTTCGCCATATTACTTTCTGATCCGGCAATGGTTGTATCCTATCATGCTGAAGGGAAAGAAAACGCGATCAGTCTTCCTGCCGGCACATTGAAGAAAGATGACCTTTTCCGATTATCGAAACTGACCCGCAATATCAAGATCGACGGACTAAGCGGGGTGATCGATGAACATGATGCCGAATTGCCGATGGCTGAAGCCGGCAGACTTCTTACAGAGCAGGGATTACGTGTCGAAGTGCGGGAAGATGGCACTGTGGATGAGTCTGGCGATGATCCTCAGGCGCCGGTCTATATTGATTTTCTGGATTATTATGTTCGGGGACTGACCTATAAATTGATCCGCCAACCGGAAACAAAGCGTTCAAAGAAGTTTGTTGAAATGGTGGCCGAATTCCTTTCAAAGCTCGACAATACGATCATCCATATCAAGACCAATGAAATTGCCAAGAAATTCGGCCTTACCCAGGGAGCATTTTCAAAGGTGCTGCGCCCCTATGTTGAAAAGCGCAAGAATCTTGCCGTTCAGCAGCATGAACATGTTGTCATTGATGATCAACAATTTGTTTTTGATATCGCCCACCTGCCGGAATATGTTGACCAGGGATTTTTTCAACGGTATGGTTTCTTCGCGGCTCAGAATACGGCGGGTAATAAAATCTTTTACGTATTCCGCACGCTCGATAATACCCTGGTTAAGGTCGGGAACTTTTACATGGAACCCTTGTTCCAGGTGCATGATCCTGACCCGGTAAAAAACAAACGGTTTATCAAACTTTTTCACAGTGAACTCAACAAAGAGGAATATGTCGAATTCAAAAGCAGCGATATGATCGAGTTGGCCCCGTTCAAAAAATTTCTATGGAATACGGGTGCCTATATTTTTACCAATGGCAAGCAGTTCCATCATGAAAAGATATTGGAAAGCATATCGCTTCAGTTCCCCAAGTGTCATGAGCTTTCAATATTCGGATCACAGCCGGAAGGTTTTTTTGCTTTCAGCAATGGGATCATTATAGATGGGTCATTCCATTCGGTTGATGAACTCGGCCTGGTGAAATTCAAACGGGAAACCTATTATTTGCCGGCATTTTCGAAGATTTATAAGGATCAGCGCACAGATAACGATAAGTACGAATACGACCGTTTCCTGGTTTACAAGCATGAACAGCGCACATCATGGCAAGAGTGGGCTGAACTTATGTACAAGGTGTATACCTATAACAACAATGGCATGTGGGCATTGCTGTTTACCTTGCTGAGCGTAAACCGGTCGATCATCTTTCCGATCGAGCGATTTTTTACTTCGCTGTTTTTCATCGGTCCGACCGAAAGCGGAAAGTCAAGAATTGCCGAAAGTATCCGGGCCCCGTTCATGTACGGCGCTCCTTTATTCAACCTGAACTCGGGTACAGATGCAGCCTTCTTTACATCACTGGAGAGATTCCGTGACATCCCGGTGATCTTTGAAGAGTATAACGATTACCAAATATCAGATGTGAAGTTCCAGGGGTTGAAAGCCGCCGTTTATGATAACGAGGGCAAGCAGAAGCGAAAAGATGCAACCAGTAAGGATATCGACGTTTCAAAAATATACGGTTGTCCGCTTCTGCTCGGCCAGGACGGCCCTGAACGTGACGATGGCGCCCTGGGAAACCGTGTCGTTCAGAAACACGTGCCGAAAAAGGATAATTGGACAGATGAAGAGGTGAGTCTGTTTACCGATCTTAAGGATCGTGAGGCCGACGGGCTATCAAATATCGCTATGGAGATCATCAAACGCCGGCCCTTGGTGCAGCAATATTTTGCAGGTTATATGCGCCAATACCAGAAAAAGGTAAAGGAAGACATCCGAAGGGAAGGTGGAACCTTCCAAACCCGTATGATCAACACGGTAAGCCTTTTCATTGCGATGGCCAAAATGTGGGAAGACCATGTAAAGGAATTGCCGCTTCCCTTTCCGTTTGAGGTGTTTTACGAGGATGCCAAACGGCAGATCGTCCGCCAGAGCGAAGAGCTGAGCACCAGCAACAAGTTGTCCGTATTCTTTGATACGATCTCCATGCTGTATGCCCAGGGACAAATCATTTCGGGGAGAGAATTTGATATTTCCACGGAAAAGCGGGTGACACTGCGGATATCCCGAACTGAAACAGAAGAAAAACACTGGGAGGGAGAGGAAAAGAAGTTATTGTTTTTGATCATCAATGATGTTGTTCAGATCTATCAGAAACTGCACAGTAGCGAAAGCCTGAAGCTCAATTCCCTACGAATGTACCTGAAGGATCACCCATCATATATCGGGGCAGTCAAAAGCCACCGGTTTATATACCAGGTAGAGTCATGGGAGACTGATCCTGCAACTGGCATCAACCGAAAGGTAATTCAGAAAGCCGAGCGTGTTACCAGTTGCATTGTTCTTGACTATAAAATTATCGAGGCAATGGGGATAGATCTTGAACGCTTTAAAACATCCGAACAGACATCACTGAATTTGAATGATCCAGAAAAATTGTCAGATCAGCCTGCAGAGCAGAATGAGTTCCCTTTTTAAAAATACACATGGAAAAACCTGCCGGCAAAGTCCGTGACAACGTGCCAACGTGCCAACAAACAACAAAATAATTAATTATAATCTTATATATCAGTTTATTATGTTCTCAGAGATTCGTTGGCACACTTATTTTCTGTTGTCACATGTTGGCACGTGCGAGGTCAGCCATTCTGTTTTTTGTTGTCACACCAAACCGGTGCCACAGACCCCTGAAATGTGCCTACAAGACGAATCATATTTAAAAATCTGTGTGTTAGCTATTAAAAAAGAGCTTTTGTTGGCACGTTGTCACGTTGTCACACAAAATGACTCCCAGGGTAAATGAAATAAAATTTTTATGATTGATCAATACGGATGGGAGTATCATGACAAATTGCCGGAGGGTTTTCGCCTTGCGACCATGGACGATTTTCATGTCAAAGGGAAGAAGAAGATCGGGATGCAATACCTTATTAAAAGAGCGACCCAGGATCATTATGAAGTGCACTTTGTAAGGGAGCACACCCGGTCGCAAAGTCTCAAGCCCTTCCTTGATCACCAAATGGTTTTTGTGAAATCGGAATGACCTTTAATTTAATATAGCTGAAACCTACATTTGCCATATGAACGAACAGGATCGACCCACAATTACGATCAAACTGAAACCCTACCTTCAGGAATACCTTATTTGTGAGCTTAAAAGCGATGTAGCCCACAAAACCAATCTTATCGGCAAGCTGCTGAAACCATTGCTGGAGATACGACCCAAAAGCGTCGCTATCGAATTCAATAAAGGTCCGGAGTATATTAGGCTGGGGCTTCCGTATAACGATGACCTGAACATCCGGGGGAATCTTTGGGTGTCGCCTAAAAACCAGGCCATTTTCGAGGAGTTCCTGGAATGGCACTTCAAGCGTCTTTTCTTTCATTACATGAATGATAAAGTGAGGTATTCAAAATCCTTCAAGAAGAGCATCCTTCAATTTTGCGCCGATTACAATTTCACGTTCGCTCATATGAACTATGAATTGCTCAAAAAGGATTATTATCGGAGACGAAAGCGAAAAAATCCGGAATATATTTTGCCGGATTTTGTCCCTGCAATGTCCCCGGAATGTCCCTGGGTTTTTTTAACAGTAATATGATATGGGAAACATTCTTCGTCATACCGGCATCAACATAGGTGGTCTTAATTCCATAAGCTGGATCTTCAGGGAGGATGTCGGGATTTTCAGTTTCAATCTTTCGACCCTTGGTTGCCTTATCGCTCCCAAGCCTGGTAAATCATGGAACGCCATCTATGGTACTCCGGAGAATATCCAGCTTGAATCCGAGCAGCAGGATACCCCGGGTGGGATGAAGTACGTTTACAAGCTGAAAATACTCGTTCCCAAAGACCGTACGCCTGTTGAATCCGAGCTTTATGCTTTGACCGGTCGAAGGCTGATCCTCAAGTCAGGTGATAAAAACGGTACTGTCCGGATTTTCGGGACCATGGATTGCCCGATGAAAGTGACCAGCAAGCTGCTCAAGCCTGCGGTTATGGAGGGTTTTAATGGGTATGAACTGCTCTTTACGGGAGAGTTTTTCCATCCTGCAGCTTATTATCTGGATCCTAACGGTCCCATTCCTGATGATGAAAACCAGGATTGATCCCCTCATCTTTTCAGTCCTTTATTTGCCGGTGATACCATAATAATATTGTATCCTCGAAATCGGATACAATGAATCCACTCCTCGCAGAAATCCTTTCCGGCCCCTGGTTGATCTCCACTGAAAGATCGGCAGCTTACGCTTCCGTTCTGCTTTCGCTGATCAAAGGGGAAAGCATCTTTGAAAGTGATTCTTCACTGGCCCGGGAACGGAACCGCCCTTATATCCTGGCCGGTTCAGGGGGTGAGAACCAACGTCTCGGATTTTCCGATACGGAAATCCCGGCAGGATCTGTTGCCGTCATTCCAATCCGTTCAGAAATCCTCAAGTATGATCAGCCTTGCGGACCAAGGGGAACCCAGTCGCTTTTAAATGATGTCAAAGCGGCTGATCAGAATCCCAACATTAAAAGCATAGTTATGGTCATAGACAGCCCGGGTGGTCAGGTCGCCGGGACTGATCTTCTGGCGGAAGCCATCAAAAATTCAACTACCCCGGTCGTTGCATATATAGACGGACTGGCTGCCAGTGCCGCCTATTGGATCATTTCCGGGGCAAGCAAGATCATCGCAAGCTCCGATCTTGACCGGATCGGTTCCATCGGAACCATGATGATGGTAGAAGATCTGCAGCCAGCCCTTGAACAAATGGGCGTCAAATTTCATGAGGTCTATGCAACACTTTCAGTAGATAAGAATTCAGAATTCAACCAGGTTCTTGATGGCAAATATGACAGTTACCGTGCAAATGTCCTGGATGTTATCAACCAGAAATTTCTTGCTTCCATCCGGAGCAACAGACCTTCCGTGGACGAATCAACGCTTACTGGCAGGATCTTTTTCGCACCCCAGGCCATAGAACTTGGATTGATTGATGAGATCGGCTCCTTTGAGAAAGCGCTTGAAGTGGCTTTCTCATTGGGAATTTCCACAATCGAACTAGCAGAATCGAATGAAACAAAAAATATTCAACCTATGAAAATCAAAGAAACATGGAAAGCGATCCAGGGCTTTTTCAAGCTCGATCCTTCCACCCTGGAAGCCCAGGAACTGACTTCAGACCAGGTGCAGCAGATCAATGACCAGTTGGCAAACGTTTCCGCACGAAATGAAGAACTGGAAACATTGCTTGCCGATGAGAAAGATTCTCATGCAGCAACCTTGTCAGAACTTGAAAAGCTCCGTGGAGAAGATGCCGGCAAGGAAACTGTCGCTGCCAAGGCCGCTGACAAGTTTCCCGGTGAAGGAGAAGAAACGGCTATCTATGCCCATGACAAGATCGCCGATGATTTCTGCTCGAAACAATAATAAGTATTCACAATAATTCAAAGAACAATGGCTGAATCAATTTCTTTAGATCAACTGAAAGCTGCGTTCGGCACGTATGTCGGAACGAATCAGCGGGATATCCTCAGGCTCCTTACGCAGCCAACCTATTCCGAAACGTTCATGACGACCAAGCAGTCCCAGGATCTTGTTTACCGGGCCACCAAAGCGGTGATCTCGGATCTTGTCCAGGGCTTCCAGGAAGGGTGGACTCCCAAGGGCAAAGCTGCCTTCACTCCGGTGGAGATCATGCAGCGCCGGCACAAGATCGATCTTTCTTTTTATCCGGATGAGATCATGGACTCCTGGCTCGGTTTCATGGGAGATGAGTCAATCGACCGCAAGGCATGGCCAATCTCCAAATACATCATTGAGCAACTCATCATCCCGAAGGTTGCCGATAACCGGGAACTTGCCCTTATCGGCAAAGGGACCTATGTTCCACCGGTTGAAGGTACAGCACAGGCTCTCGGCCTGTCGATGGATGGTTTCGTCACCATCCTCAAACACAAGCATACGGCGGGAAATTCCAACATCAATTTCATCCAGTTGGCGCCGCTCACCGTCGACAACATCTTTGACCAGCTTGAGTCGTTCGGCGACCAGGTCGGTGATCTGTACAAGGATATGTCGATGAATATCTTCCTTTCCAGAAAATGGTTTTCCGCCTATCACCGCAAACGCAGGGACCTCCATGGAACCGATACGAACTATGATGGCTTGAAAACCATCCTTGAAGGGACCAACCTGACTCTTACTCCGCTTCCTTCGATGGCAGGAGAGAATGTCATCTTCACCACCCCGAAGGAAAACTTCATCCGGTTGATGAACCGCAACAACGGCGCATCGAGCATCTCAGTGGAGAGCGTCGATCGCCAGATCAAAGTCTTTGCCGACTGGTATGAGTCCGTCGGCTTCGGCATCGAAGAAGCAGTTTTTGCATTTGTTCCTGCAACCTAAAAACCACAAATCATGTCCATACCTCTTTTTGACCTTTTTAAGCCCACCGTCAGAAACGCCGGTGGCGGCGGCGGAATAAAATCCGAGATCATCCTGATCATGGAAAGCGATATCGATTGGGCAACTTTCCCGGCCAGAGATGCGGACGGGGTTACCATCACTGATGATATCCCGCTTTTAACCGGAAAGTTCATGCACAGCTTTTATATGACCCAAGGAACGATCAAGCCATCCCAGAAGAAACTCAAAGGCTCCAACCAAGATTGCGGCGGCTACGAGATCGGGATGGAAGGGTTTTATCCCGGAATTGAAAAAGCCGTGCAGAAATGGATCGCCAATTTCGGCATCGACTTCAAGGGGATCGTCATCATCCAGAACTGTGCTTCAGCAAAGCGCTACCTGATTGGTGAACCTTGCAACCTGGTGCACCTCGAAACGATCGAAACCACTTGGGGTGAGGAGATCGACAAGGACAAAGGGCATAAATTCGGCTTCCAGTGCAAGCAGGGATCACCGATGGCCTTCTATGAAGGCGCCCTGGTGATGGATCCCAATCCACCCGTCAATTAAATCAGAGCTTCTGTAGTGTTTTCATAGGTGTTAGTTTGAGCCTGTCGGAGGAATCCGGCAGGCTTTTTTTATGTTTTGATTTAAGTATTGATATTGTTGTAATTTTACTTATTGCAATAAATAACCGTAGCCAGTTAAGTTTATAAAATCGTTTGCCCTCACTCTGAGTAGTACACTGAACTTTAATAAAAAGTTGAACTGAAAGAAAAAGAAATGAAAGTAACAACAACACAAAAAAAAATTACCCGGGGGATAACTAAAGACTTTGCGGAAGCATTCAAACAAAGTGAACTTTATAAACTGTATGAAAAATATAAAGATGAATTATTTATTGGAGTGAGGAATAATTATCTGAATTTATATTACAACTGTGATAGCATTGCTAAAATTGCTTACACAAAAGGCACTATTTGTTGTGAAATAGACAAGTATTACTTAGACGGAAATCACTATAGCAGCAAAGAGAAACGATATAAAATCGAGCAAAGTGAAATTTGCAAACAATACGAAGAAATTAAAAATCACAGCAATGCTAAAGCAACTCCAGAAAAACAGGCCCAATCAAAGTTGGTCCTTTTAAACAATGGAAATAAAGACTCGAATTGGTTTTGCATAGACGTTGAATATGTTAAGCAATTCAACGACCAAAAAGAGAAAAATGATGCCGATTTTAACGGGCGATTTGATATTATCGCACTTTCCAAAGAAAGACCGCACAGGGTTGCCTTGATAGAATTAAAATATGGCAGGGCTGCAATAGGTGGTACTAGTGGAATATATAAGCACATTGATGATTTTAGCAAATTCTGCGATAAAGGTTTTTTTGAAAGGCATTTGAAAAAAGAAATTATTGAAATTATCAAAAGTCAAAAAGAACTTGAAATATCCGTACCGTTTGAGTTACCCATAGAAATTGATGTATTAATGCCTGAATTTTACTTTATTACTTTAGATAATGCTAAAAAAGGAGAAGCAAGTACCCCCAAACAAACAATGGCAGGGTATCTTTTTAATGATAAACGTTGGGGTTGTAAAAAATTAACAACAGGAAATAGTGTAGAGAAAGATTTTGGAGATATAACAAAGAAAGATAATAAATTTCACGCAACATTTTTATTTTCGAAAGCAACGCTTAAAACTTTGAATATTACGGACATAATTGATGGTGCTTATGATGAGAAAATTATTCCTGAATGAAACTAACCATACATAGAGGAGCAAATCAAATAGGAGGCTGCGTAACCGAGATTGAAAGTGATGGCTACAAGGTTTTTATTGACTTCGGCGAACAATTGCCTGGAGCAGAGAATCAAGAGTTACCACCTATTGTTGGCTTAACTTGTGGCGATGCTTCAAAAAGTGCATTATTTATAACTCACTACCACAGTGACCATATTGGAAAAATTTGCGATACTGTTGTTGATTTGCCAATATACGTAGGAAAAACAGCACTCGAAATTTTTAATTGTCTCGAAAGCAGATTATCTCATATTCCAGACCCAAACGAGTCAGAAAAACACAAAAGAATTGTTGAGCGTATTATGACAATGAACACTTTTGTGCAGTTACAAAAAATTAGAATCGGAGAAATTACCGTAACGCCATTATTTATTGACCATTCCGCTTTTGATGCTTATATGTTTATTGTTGAGGCAGATAAAAAACGAATACTTCACACGGGCGATTTTCGCGGACATGGTTTTAGAAGCAAAGGACTTATTCCAATGCTACAACGCTATGCCAAAAACATTGATTACATAATTTCTGAAGGTTCAAATATTCAACGCCCAAATGCTACAATGCAAACGGAACAAGAATTACAAAACGACTTTGAATCGCTGTTTAGAAAAAATAAATACAACTTTATTTTAGTGTCTTCCACTAATATTGACAGAATATTCTCATTGTATCACGCCACAAAAAATGCAAACCGTTGTTTTGTTTGCGATGGCTATCAGACGGAAATTCTAAAAATAGTTTCCAAACGTCATAAGCAATACACTCCATTTTACGATATAGATTACGTCAAAAAAACAACTCCTGCAGGTCGTTTCTTTGAGTTGAAGCGTCAAGGGCGAAATCCATTTTCTTTTAATGGGAAGTTAAAACCTTATTTAGAGAAAAATGGATTTTGTATGCTTATTCGCTCAAATGATGCATTTAAACCACTTTTAAACGAATACGCCAAATCAGACGAAACAAAATTATATTATTCAATATGGAACGGATATTTGGATTGCGAAAAACCTGCATTTAATGAATCCTTATATAATTTTTTAGACCCATATGAATTTGAATATAAACATACAAGCGGACATGCCGATGTAGAGACATTAAAAATGGTTTTTGAAACAGTTAAACCCCAATTTGGCATTATACCTATTCATACAGAAGCTCCTGAAAAATTTTATGAATTATTTCATGAGCAAACCATACTTCCTCTACAAGATGGCGATGTATTTGATTGTAATATTAAAAAACGGATTAATCTTGACTAAAAAGAGCGAACGCAAAGCCTGAAAACGTTAGGATTAATGAAAAGTGAAAAATGCTTGCTAAAAACTTAGCCAGCATTTTTTATGTCCTTTTATCACTGCAATTGCAGCAATATTTTCGCTGCATGGATCATGATATCTTTACCTGGCTGAATTCTAACCAGGATTATCCTTCAGGGCTTTCATTATATGACCGGTATTGCAAAAACCCCAACCTGGGCAAGATTCTGCGTATTGGGGGAGCAACCGGCAAGAATAGGTTGACGCTAGCTTATGAGTTGGGCAAGGCCATCAGCGACAAGGTTCCCCTTCATTCAACCGAAAAAGCGCCGGAAAAGCCTTTGGCTATTAAAGAAAATCCAATGGTCCGGATACCTGCTGTTCTTATCGAAGATATCCGCAAGGAGCAGAAGATGATCTATAAAATGCTGGACAGTCTCCATGCCTGCCTTCCATTCAGGGATAAGGAGGAAAGAAGAAAAATCGCTTTTGAGATTCTTGACCTGGACGATCGGCTCAGGGAAATTTATACCAGGATCGAGAATTATGAAAGAACCGGTGTTCTGTTACCAAAACCGGAAATAACCGTAAAAAATAACAATTCAGGAAAGGATGCCGGAGAACTGATTAAACGCCAGTATTCTGTCCGCACTTACCTGACCAGGTATAAAAAGCTCTTGGAAGAATCCGTTTCTCTCAATGACCGTGACCGGTACCAGAAGAAACTTGATGAGTACCAGCAGGAAATTGAAGAGATCAATAAAAAGTTGGGTCAATGAGCTTATTCATCATGGATGACCTTGGAAAGAAAAAAACGGACAAAACCGTTTCCAGCGCCGTCACGGCTTCCGGTACCCATATCTTTAAGATCGGTAAGGCCAATCAAAAGCTGACGGAGGTTTTTGGTACCCTTGACCAGGATCAGGTCATTCCTTACGTCTCCCTGGGTGACTGGTCCACGCATGACCTTTTATTCTTTATACTGGAACAGACCGGTCCGGCTCGTGTCTGGTTCACGACCTGGGCTATATCTGAATATGCGATCCGCCAGTTGTACCAGTTTGTCGAACACGGAATGATCCTGCAGCTCAAGGGGATCTTTGATTATCGCAACGGTGTCCGCAAACCTGCCGAGCTGCAATTCCTGAAAAAAATCACAACCGAGATCAAACCCGCCAAATGTCATGCAAAAGTGACTGTCATCGAGAATGACAACTGGGGGATCAGCATTGTAGGGTCTGCGAATTTTACCCGCAATCCCCGGATTGAAGCAGGGGTGTTGTTCACATGCAGGAATGTGGCGGTTTTTGAAAGGGACTGGATTGAAAGAGAACTAGCTGATAAAAGTGTATTTAATGCAACAGAATGAATCATTTATCAGCGACATAGAGACCTATGCTTCGCTGATGTTCACAAAAGAAGAGATCGCGGTTATCCTTGAGGTGGATCCCGCCGAACTGAAAGTTTTGCTGCAGGAAAGGGAAAGTCCTGCTTTCAAGGCGTTTCAGCGAGGAAGACTGAAACGAGAGGCCGAAGTACGTAAAGGAATATTTGACCTGGCTCAGAATGGATCTTCGCCGGCCCAGGCCTTTGCTATGAAGATCATTGAGAACGCCAAACTGGATGATTTATGAATGCTATCATTTCCGATTCGACCTTCGATCGCATCAGTCTTTTTTACCGGTCTGAAAATACAAAGCTCAGCCTGGAGGATGAAGCGATTCGAATCCGCTGGAGCGCCTGCTTCATGCAGCTTAACGACGAAATGAATACCGACCGGGATGTGGTCATATTCCTCATGAAACAATTTGGAATCTCCGACGGACAAGCTTACCGGGATATTCGTAACTCCCGGAGACTTTTCGGTGATGTCAGGACCTATACAAAGGAGGCCATGCGATATCATGTCACCCAGTGGGCTATTGAGTTGCTGAAGCTTGCCAAGATGAAAAAGGATCTCCGGGGTATGGAAAAAGCCCTGGAACGTATCACCAAGGCCTATAACCTGGACAAGGAAGACCTGGATCTTCCTGATCCGGCAAGGTTCCAGCCACCTATCCAGCTTCTGACCATCAACTACAATTTTATCAATTCTCCTTCCTTCAAGATGATCGATGCCAAAGCCCAGGAAAAGCTCCTGGAACTGCATCGAAGAATAGAAGCTATGGCTGACGAACTTTATATAAAGGATTATCTCAACATGCTTCTCTCTGAGAATCCGGCTCCGCAAACAGTTGACCTGGATGATTAAGCCTGCTCCCTATTACAACGATCCGCAGTTGAAGATTCTTCTGTCAACCAAGCCCCATAAGGTCTTTATCGGTGGCAGGGGAGTCGGAAAGACGACGATCATTGCCGAAGAGATCATCAAATACTTTGTCGCTATGCCCAGGGGCAAGATATCTCTCAATGGTTTGACTTATTTCCATATCCGTACAAAATCCCTTCCCCCGATCATTGATCATCTGGAACGCCGCGGCTTGTTTCGGGGGCAGCATTATTTCATCGGGCATAAGGCGCCCAAGAAATTCGGCTGGGAAGAACCATTCCAGCCGCCTTTGGATTATACCAACTGTATGCATTTTTTAAATGGTTTCGTGGTCGAATTCAATTCCTTTGACCGCCCGGAAATGGCACGAAGCGGATCATACGACGGAATGATCTTCGACGAATGCACCAAACTGAAGAAATCGGCAATCGATGCCGATGTTCTTCCTGCAAATCGTGGTAATAACGACCGTTTCGGCCATCTTTACTTTCATCATGGCACCCTGTTTTTGGGGAGCATGCCGCTGACCCCTTCAGGTGAATGGGTTTTTGAATATGAGAACCTGGCTACAAAATATCCCCACCGGTACTTTTACCTTGAAGCTTCCGCAATTGAAAATATTCATATTCTGGGTGAGATGTATTTCAGGGATCTCAAACGGGCGCTTCCCAAAGTGGTATATGACCTTGAAGTGCTCAATAAAAGACGGAAACAGAATGAATCCGGGTTCTATCCATTGCTATCCCCGGAGAAACATACATACACGGATTCATTCAATTACGAATTCTACGATTCCATCGACTCTGACATCAAATCAAATGTATCTGTTGATTGTCGTGGAGACGCTGACTGTCTTCCGAATGAACCGCTGTATGTCTCCTTTGACTTTGGAACAACCCAGAATTGCATGGTCGTAAGCCAGTGGCACAAGCATGTGAATGAGTTCCCTGTCATCAAGAATTTCTATGTTGAGAATGAGACATTGACCGTCCTGGTCAATCGTTTCCTTGATTATTACAAGCATAAGCCGGAGAAGACCATCTACCTGTATGGGGGATCGGACGGCACACGACGCAATGATGCAGCTTCACGAAGTTCTTACTTTGATGATGTCAGAGAGCAGATGGTAAGGGAAGGATGGGTGGTGTATCTCAGGGCTGAATTGCATGAAGCTTCGCACATGGACAAGTACCAGTTCTGGCATAAGTTCCTCTCGGGTGATTACCCCAACCTGCCAGCCTTTCGTATCAATATGAATAATGCAATGGAGACTTTCGTATCCATGGACAATGCACCGGTGCTCCCGCAGGAATTCAGAAAAGATAAATCCTCTGAAAGAAAGAAAGACCAGCCACGCTGGAAAGCCACTGATCTTAGCGATGCAGTGGACAACCTCTACTATTGGGTGCTTGACCGAATGGTAGGGGATCATATGCCCTCCAATGATATGATGTTCCTTCCTGGTCGATAGGGGAGCAGCCTGCCTTCATTCCTTTTTATATTCATTTTATTATATATGTATAATTAATTCATATATCCTGAAAATATTTTCAGGTGCAATTGCATTTTTTCGATAGGGCGGGGCGTGCACTCCGTGAAGAACAAGTAAAATTTTGAGGGTATTCAAACGGTTAACCCGTTAAATATGAATACTTAACAAAATTTTACAGGTAAAACCAAAATCGGCTTCTTTTCTTTGGTAAAAGGTGTCAAAGCAAAGAAGCAAAAGAAATCACCGGCAGGCCTTGGACCTGCTTTTCAGCGGAGTACTTTTTCTTTGGAAATCCTGGTCAAAGTAAAAGTACCAAAAAGAAAACCCTTGCCCACCGCACGGTTTAGCTCGAAATTTTCTGACAAAGGTACCTGCGGATAATTCGCTTGAAGAGTACCGTTAGGTCAGGTACAGCTTAAAACTGTCAAGGGCGACCTCCTGATGGAACTGTCGCTCGTTGAGTTCTTTCATCCCGGATTCCTGGGAATGACCCTAACCCGTTGACATTATTTATTATTCTCGGTAGTTGCCTTTGGCGTAAAAAATTTCTATTAACCTCTAAATCAAACGCCTTATGAAAGCTTACGCCACTATTGCACAAGAACAATCAATCGTTGAAATCTTCTCCGAAATGATGGATCAGATTTACTACGAAGGTTACACAGAAGATCTCATTGCTTCAGATCCTATGAAATTCGACTGGGAACTAAAAGAGTTCCAGGCGCAATTCTCAAAGAAAAGCAAATAACATCATCAAACAGGGCAGGCAGCGAAAGCTGCCTGCCTTTTTTTTATGCTCGCTGAGCATCATGAAATGAAAAATTGTTGAAAAATAATTTCAAAAAGGGTATTACCTTTTTCATTTAAACCGATTAAGCAATAAATCGGATGTCATGAAAAAGGAAAAGGTTATTGAACGGATTCTTGATTATTTGAAGAACCAGGAATTTTATGAGGCTCTTTTTAAAGAGATGGAAGCAGATATACGAAGAGACTTGGAAAGAGCCAGGAAGAAAAAAAAGAATCCTGGTTATCTGGGTCATAAATGACATATTTGATTGGTTTGCCATCCCTGGCCACCCCACGAGGCAAATGGAAATTCACAAAGTTATGCTTGTGAAAATATTTTGTACTAAACACGACCTCCTGACGAAACAGTCGCCTTTCAGGTTCATTCAGATTCTTCCATGCGAAACAATCTGACCTGAATGTTTGCTTAAAATTTTCACTCCGCATACTGCCCGGGTAAATTTCATTTACTCACCATCGGCCAGCCGGCTGATTAAAACCAATCATCCTATGAAAAAAGCTAACACAACTCCCGATTTCGCCATGGAAAAAGGCGAACACTACGAAAACAGAATTCCCATGCGCCTCTGGGCAGAAGATGACCTTCCCAGCGAAAAGCTGCTTATGAAAGGTTCCGGAAGTCTTTCAGACGCGGAACTTCTGAGCATCATCATCGGTTCCGGGGTTTCGGGAGAGAATTCTCTTGAAATTGCCCGTAACCTGCTTTCCCGCTGCGGAAACAGTCTCTGCGAGTTCTGGAAGATCAGCGTTTCCGATCTGCAGAAGATCAAAGGCATCGGCCAGAAAAGGG
>Ga0247841_10006818_pt1 | contig 17342 bp, 17 predicted proteins | sample LaCruzMarch2015__2_FD_192410 | JGI IMG/M metagenome (GOLD analysis project Ga0247841, IMG submission 192410) | Freshwater microbial communities from meromictic Lake La Cruz, Castile-La Mancha, Spain - LaCruzMarch2015_18m | ecosystem: Environmental > Aquatic > Freshwater > Lake | place: Spain... | reverse complement strand
CAGGATTAAAACAGTCGCTTTCATACTTTAATTTTTAAATGCTGTTATAGAAAAAACCAGAATTCAAAAATAGAAATTTTTTTTATACAATATAACCTTATAAAAATATATCATAAAATTCGGAGAGGGATAGCGGTGGATCATTCTGCTTAGTTTAAGAGACCTGATGTCTCCTTTTCTTTTACAAGGTTAATTCTCACCAGGTAGTCCGGCCAGAGCCGGGTTTCATCGAACTTTTCCACCACGATGCATATCTTTGGATAGAATTGAAGAAAACCAAAACCGATTAAAAAGCGAAAAACACTCAATAATTGCTAATGTCCGCTAATCATACCCTTTCGGGTATGTTTCCTAATAATTTTATAAAAACATACCCGAAAGGGTGTTTCCTGGTTGTTTCTTATATTAATGGAATGTGCTCACAGGATTTTATCAGGTAGAAGACTATAAAATCACAAGAATTTCCGGGTTGGTATCAGAAAAGTCGCAGGTGGACGTTTTCTAAAGGATATCAGGAAAAAACTTACCGATTCATATTACCACATAAACTTTCCTTAGAATTACCTCATCATCAATAAGCAGTTTTATTATATAAAGACCCTTTGGGTTTGCTGTCAAATCAAGGATCGTATCCTTTTTGAATTTCTTTGTCAGAATAATTTTTCCTGCCGGATTGTAAAGTTCAACAACTGCTGTTTTACCAGTAAATGCATCAAGGGATATATTGATTATTCCGTTTGTTGGATTGGGAAAAATTCTGATACCTTCCCGTTGCCCGTTTATCTGATCGGTTGAAGTATGCGGGGTTACACTAATTTTCAAGTTTGTTGAAGCAGATGCCCCGGCCGTATCGGTGGCTGTTACCTTGATGTTCAGTGTTTGGATGATGGGAGGGATGCCAGAAAAGGTGGCCGTGATGGTGTCGAATGTTAACCAGGATGGCAAAGGGTTTCCATTGATAAGTTTTGCCACATAGGTAAGCGTGTTGTTTCCATCGTCATCGATAAAGGTGCTGTCGGGAATAGTAAAAGCGAACAACTCTCCTTTAATTGCTTCCTGATCCGGAATCGGGTTTTTTACATAGGGGCGGAAATTGGTGTATTTCAGGCTGTCGATAAAACTGGTCGATACCCAGTAGAGGTCGTTGTTTCTTCCATAGGTCATGTATAAACCATCAGGGGTGATATCTCCCGCTGTTTCATCACCCGCGGTGTTGATTATATTGCCCAGGTTTTTGGGGTTGGTCCAGTTCCCATTGGTTTTCTTATATGCTATATAGAGGTCGTTCTGCCCATATCCTTCAGCTCTGATCGATTTCAGGATCATGTAACTTTCATCCTGAGAAACATAAGGATCACCCCAGGTTTGAGTGCCTATGTGATTGACCGGGACAGGAAGAATAACCCTGTTTTGGTAGACCCCATTGTTGAACTGGCACCTGCAGACATTTCCGGCATTGCTTGAAAAATAGACAGAGGTATCGCCTACGATACAGGGATGAAACTGATAGGGCTCGGAATTGGGCGGATTTCCCATGCTGATTGGATTGCTCCAGTTGGCACCCTGTTTTTCAGAATAGCTGAGGTCGGCTATACTAACGTGGTTTATCACATTTGTGGCATACATATATAAACGATTTCCGTTATAGGCGAAGGAGGGCTCTGCGGCTGTTCTCCCGATGGTGAAGGGAATAGAATCCGGAGTTGTCCAGTGATTATTGGTATAGGTTGAAAACAGGATATAAGGTGTTTCCGGCTGGGGATAAAACTGGATATAGAAAAACACGGTGGTGCCATCCGGCGAAAAGGTTATTACCGCCTCATTCCGCCCGGGCAGTGAAACAATGCCCGGTGCAAACACCTGAGGGATGCTGCCGGGTGTTGTTTGCCCGAAGTAAAGACTGTCGGGAGGAATGGATTGCGCAAGGGCAAAAGTTCCAAAAAGAAAGATCAGAATAGGGGTCAGTAATGATGTTTTCATTGTACTAAAGATTATTTATTAATAATTTTTTGCACAAAATAACAGCAAAATATTTCCCTTATCGACCTTCTGCAGGTTAACGGACTGTTTTTATTCCATTGATCTTATTTAACGTTCAGACCAAACTTCCATATACAATTCGTCCAGGTGCTATCCGGTTCAGCATATTTCAATGTTACCGGGAAATCCGGTGAAATACACATGGATGATATCACCACTTTGCCGCCTTTGACAAAGGTGGCGATTGGGTCCATAACCCGCTGCTTTGAACCACCTCCATATGTTGAATATTCAATATTCTTAAGGGTATTGTCGAGCATTAAAACCACCAGGTCCATTCCACCACTGATGGATGGATAAAGCGCATCCCTGGTCACCGGGAAATCTTTTGAGGCCGAGGTGCCAACCACGACATAATTCTGCTGATCGGTCATTGAAATATAATTCAGCCAGTCGGTTTTCGAACCGCCAATAAAAGTTGAATATTCCGGCATATTCGATTTCAGATCGAATTTCATGACAAAACCATCAGAATTTCCCCCTGAATACTTTTTATTGATTGCATCTGGTGTGACCGGGAAATCAGGTGACTTAGTCTGGCCGGCGAGAATCAGGTTTTCTGCATCCCCTACAAAGACAGAATTGACCTGATCTGTTGAATCCCCTCCGATAAAAGTTGAATAACCAATCCTCGACAGATCTTTATTGATGATCGTTATAAAACCATCCTGCTTCCCGGCCATGGATTTTTGATAGGCATTTTTTGTGACAGGAAAGTTGGCAGAAAAGGTTTGACCCGCAAGAATGAGTCTTCCATCGTAGCCGAAAGAACATGATCTGACGTGGTCCAAAGAATTTCCCCCTAAATATGAAGAGTGTAAAACCTTATCAAGAGCTAATGACAAAGCTGTAATTGTAATGTCACCGGTTAACCATCTTTGGCTGCTGTCGGGCGGCGCAGAATTATCATACGCCTTTTGAATCGCTCCCGTTGTTACGGGAAAATCCTGTGATCTTGTTTTTCCAAACAGATACAGGGTTTTCTCATGAACGGCCAGTCTTGTCCAGTGATCGGAACCTGAACCTCCGAGGTAGGTGGAGGCAATATACCTGCAATCATTGGAGAATTTAATTATGTAATGATCATTGTCACCATTATTTGTCTTTTGATACGCATTTTTAGAAACCGGCAGATCATGCGAATCTGTGGTAAAGCCAACATACACATTGCCCGATTCATCCAGGGCCATCTGCAGGCAATAGAACTCCGATCCAGAACCGCCGATATAGGTTGAGTAAATTAGTTCTCCTTTGGGCGACAACTTCATTAAAAACGCATCGCCCCCGGTCACATCCTTATCCGTATGTCCGCCGTAACTTTTTTGAAAAGCATCGTTTGTCACCCTCAGACCCTCTCTTGTTCCTCCGGCAACAAATATATTTCCACTCTTATCAACCACCGAAGGAGTAGAAGTGTGCACTCCCCCGCTGGAAGATAAAAAAGCTGAAAATTCTGCATCCTGGGCGAAGATATTGAATACGATCCCCGTAAAAAGTGAAACAGTAATAAAAAATGTTTTCATCTGCTAATAATTTTAAATTTTAATGGTCAGATGGAATATCCATTATTATCATCCGCGGTTTGCATGAACGATGTTCGTATGGAAATTTCATGATATATATTTTCTATTATTTTTCAATAAATAGATTCTTAATGGGCATGTCTTAGGCTGAGGCATGAAAACCTTATTGAATGCAAATTTTATAGACGTTTATTTCATTATCCATATGCAATTTGATACAATAAATCCCCTTCGGATGACCAGTCATATCAATACGAATGCTGTTTATAAATGTTTTTATAAGGATGACCTTCCCTTGTACATTGTAAATCTCCGCAATGGCAGTTTTTCCGGATAAAGAATTCAAAGAAATATTGATCCACCCGTTTGTCGGATTGGGAAAAACCATGACACCGGCGCCTGTCCCGTTTATCTGGTCAATTGAAACAGGATTGTTTACCATGATCTTAAAGTTTGTTGAGGCCGCTGCCCCGGCGGTATCGGTGGCTGTTACCTCGATGTTCAGTGTTTGGATGATGGGAGGGATGCCAGAAAAGGTGGCCGTAATGGTGTCAAATGTCAACCATGAAGGTAAAAGGTCTCCATTGGTCAGTTTTGCCCCATAGATGAGGGTATTGTTGCCGTCGTCATCGATAAAGGTAGTGTCGGGAATGGTAAAGGTGAATAACTCTCCCTTAATGACTGTTTGATCAGGAATCACATTTTTGACATAAGGAACAAAATTGGTGTATTTCAGACTATCGATAAAATTCGATCCCACCCAATAAATATCATTGTCCGACACATAGGTCAGATACAAATTATCGTCGGTGATTTCTGATCCGCATTCATTGGTTGAAGTATTTATTATATTTCCCAGGTTCTTTGGATTGGTCCAGGTACCATCGTTTTTTTTGTATGAAATATATAGGTCGGTGCCTCCGAAACCACCGGGCCGGGAAGAATTAAAAATAAAGTAGCTCTCATCGGGCGACACATAAGGATTGCCCCATGCCATGTCTTTATCGTTGAATATGGGGGGCAAAAGAATTCTTGGCTGGTAAGCGCCATTCTGGAATTTCGAATAACAGATCTTTCCGATAACGTTTTCAAAATACACTGAACTATCTGCGACAACACAAGGATGGTATTCATCCTGGGTTGTATTCAGAGGCGTTCCAAGGTTGATTGGTTGGCTCCACACAGAACCGTTTTTCACACTATAGCATAAATCGGCGCCTCCAACGGGATTTGGAGGATTATAAGCATAATAATAAACTCTTTGTCCTCCGGGTGAATAAATCGCCTCCTCGGCCGATCGGGTCAGTGAAAAAGAAACAGTATCCGGGCTTGTCCAGTGGTTGTTTTCATATTTTATGATCATGGTGCGCTTATAAGGCCAGCTCCCCAATGCAAACAGCATCTCATCCCCGGCCGGCGAGATGGAAATGCCATATTCCATTCTTCCGGGAATGGATATAATTCCCGGTGCAAATATCTGGGGTGTGTTACCAGGAGGGGTTTGCCCAAGATATAAACTGTCGGGAGGAATTGTTTGTGAACATAAAATGCTCCCAAATAATAAAATCAGAATTACTGTCAGTAACGATGTTTTCATAGTGCAAAAATTTATTGGTTCATGCTTTTTTGCACAAAATAACCGGGAAAAATTTCCATTATCGACCTGTAACAGGTCAATGGACTATTTTTTTTATTCGGGGATAGCGACCGGGGGGCCTTGTTTTTGTTCCTCTATCATTTCTGCTTTTCAAATTCACTTTCGATTTCGCTCTCGAATGCCTTGTCGTATCCGATTTTCATATGGCTTTCGAATAGTCTTTTCAGTTGATCCATTCCATCCTGGTCATTGGTATTCCGGTATTTATCATACAGGCTTAGCAAAGTGTTGTAGTAACCCGAGACGATGACGTTCGAAACGCGGGGCATGTCGCTGTTGACGAGAGTTTTAAAATTCTTCACATGGTGGTCCCGGAGCAATTCCTCCATTTTGCCATAATCGGATGAAAAATCGGTGTTCTTTGTCGGAACAGGTGTTAAACGTGAAACCAATCCGCAATTCTGAAAATTGGCGTTCAAGCCTCCAACAAGCGTCGCGGAACAGAAATTTGAAAAATAGACCGGACGCTGAGAAAAATTGTTTTCTACTATTTGCAGGAGTATCGCTCTTTGCGGACTAAGGTAGGCACGCTTTTTTGCTTTTTCGGTTGCTGTTTTTGAATGCATTCTTTCTGAAAACAGGTCAGGCAAAACCTGCCAATTAAATATATAGTCGGCTGGTAAATCAAACCTTTTCCAACCGAAAGATGAAATTTTAATGGATACTGTTGTTGTGTCCCACTTAAACGGGTGAATGTCCATTATTTGCCGGTCTGTAAGGGCTATATCAACCTCCCGGATTGCATCCTTCAGGCCGCTTTTCAGAAATTGAACATACCAGGGGCGGTCAATGTTACCAATGGGTATGAGATTTATATCAGGTCGAACCCCTTCGTGCAGCTGGAGGTAGAGACACACGTCAAAATCGACGTTGCCCCCTGTAAATAAAATCGCATCATCTTCACAGCTGTTCAGGAAATTTCTACCGAATTCCTTCAGCCAGGCAGGATAGGCCCCTTTCTCATTGGCTAACAGGGAAAAGTATCTCAATCTTTCAGCATCCTTATTCTGCATGGCAAGAAAAACGTTTGCACTGCATTCTGCGCCGTAAAAATAGCGGGCATCACCATAGTCGGGCTTTAGTTCCAGTGCTCTGTCCAGATATTTGAAAATTTGTTCGGAATAGGAGTAATCGTACCCGCACAGTGGCCGGCTGTCGTACGCCCTATAATGGTTAAACCATCCCAGGTAGTAGAAAATTTCTGCATCACCGGGGGCTTGCCTTGATGCTTTTTCCAGCAGGGCAACGGCTTCGCTGTAATGTTCTTTTTTGAACTCCTCCAATGCCTGTTCTTTCAGGCCAGGTTGTTGTCCGATACCGAACATGGCCGGAAAAATCAGGAAAGAAAGGAGGGCTGTCTGTTTAATTTTTAAGTTCTCTATCATTTTTTTTGCGAAATAAGTTCATCCCTGTCTGCCCCGGGATGCCGGGGATATGACTGTCATTTATTCTCCAGGTAATCCACTGAAAACCCTGACAGGTCGTTCAGTTCACTTTCTCTTTAAACAGTTTCAGATTATCAATACCAAGATTTTCAACAACATATTCGTTCCATTCTGACATCAGATTCACGGCCTTTCCCATCTGTACCTCTTTCAGGTATTGTTTTGAAATCTCATCTTTTCTTTGCACCGCCTCATTATAAATCGCATCGATTTTTTGAATTGTTTTTGCAGACGAGTTAAGTTGATTTTCCATCCTTCTCCTTTCAATCTCGCAGATGTCAAAAAAGACATTCAGAAAGGCCCTGGTTTCGGGTTCTTCTTCAAGGTGATAAAAAGTCTTTGCTGCATCGAAAACAGTGTATGACCTGAAGTCAAAGGTTCCATCTTTCTGAGTAACATCGAGTAAAAACTGAACCTTCAGGCTGTACAGGTTTGATAAAATTGACGCATTGATCTTTTCCCGGGGGTAAATCAGGTTTTGGTTCTGCTTCCGGTTAAGCGTGATCCGCTTATCCGGGGACCAGAAATAGTAATTACTCTCGTAAAGAGATGAGAGGGTGGAATCGGTGTGCCTTATCCTTAAAAAGTCCTTGCCGAAATTATTTTCCCGGTAATTGACAAGGCAACCTTCATTCGCAAAAAAGCCCAGGTTTTCCTTTTGAGCAGCGGTCAGAACCATTGCATTGTTGTTATCCCAGAAAAAATCGTTGTAAGGGATTATTGAGATCTTCATGTAATCGTCAAAATCATTATCATACTCAAAGCAGGGAAGTATAAACGGATTCCCGTAATCATAGAAGTACATGATCCCGCTGGTGATGAGTTCACGCTTAATGATCGACGGGACGGCAACCATGGGGGTATCCCTGACGCTTTTATACGCTATGCGGTAGCTGAAATTAATATGATCGAGGCGGTTGGACAAGCCTTCTTTTTCAAATGTATGACTGATGTCCATATCGATGCTGCAGATTGAATCGGCAGGAAATACTGGCAGAAAGGGATGCTTACGGGCATTTGCAATATGGAAATCAGCCTTTACCAAGGCATTGGATTGTTTATCAATCCAGAACTCTCCCGAAAATTGTGACAGGCTATCTTTCTTCGGTTTGAAAATAATGTGCACGGTTTCATTGTCGCCTTGACCCGGCGACAAGAGGAAACGTTTCTTTGCCTCCCTTTTCGTCATTTGAAGGGGTAACGAAGGATAATCCTCCCTTTCGCTGATCAGCGGCATCCGGCTTATCCCTTTCGAGGAATTCAGGGTCAGAAAGTACCGTTTATCCATTTCGGCAACTCCTATCCTTCCGTTCTTCAACCTCAGGCTGTTAACGGAAATGCCATTCATATAACCGTTATAGTAGCATTCAAGAAGCTCAACAGGCCGGTCTCTGGTTTGCGTTTCAATTCCGTAATACACTTTCGACACTGTTTCCCCGCAGTTCTTCATTAAATTCTTCCTGCAACGGTTCAGGATTTCATAAAGGTAGTCGTCATTTGAATGGACCACAACTTCCTGCAGCAGAATATCCTTTCTTTTGAGCAAAACTTCTTTAATACCGACAAGCTCTTTTGCCGGAATTGCCCTCTTCTCAAAACCCAGGTATGAAAAAACCAGGGTGTCCCTTTTCAAATCCGACAAAAGTGAAAAAACACCATCCCCATTGGCTATCGTTCCTTGTGCCGATGATTTAACGGAGATGCTGCTATAAGGCAAAGGTTCTCCTGTTTGCGAATCACGGACCACTCCCGTAATCCGGGTTTGTGAAAAGGAGTATCCCAAACAAAGAAAAAGTACCGATGACAATAATAATCTCATTAACATCTGCTCCTGGTCCGTTTTGTTGTCAGGTTGTTTTTGTTCCTCTGCTCGCCTTACCTGAACCCAAAGCCCAGGCAGCAACGGCTCCCGAAATTGTCATGACCGTTCCACTGCATGCCAGGTCAATGAACGTACTGGCCGCTGAAAAGAAGTTCGAAGAGGCATATAACCCGAAATTCACTGAGCCCCAGAAAAGGAAACCCATGACAGATGCCTTCCTCAGTCCGGATATAAAAGTCCTGGCACCTGACCACTTCATGACGATGGTTATGAAAAATCCCATCAACAGCGATGTGGCTGCCATTGCCCACGGGATCAACTGGTCGGGAGGTCGATGAAGCTGTTTTATGAATTCTTCCGGTCCGGCGGGATGGGAGCGGAAAAAATCTTTCAGGATCAAAAAATAGGCCATGGTGTGAAGTAACAGGTTGATGATGGTGGTCAGTAACCCGGTTAAAAAAAATCTTTTGTTCATTTTCATTTTATCCTTTGAAACACTTAGGTTAAATATACTTGGTTCACTATTTCTTAAAGGTGGCATTCCAGCCATTCGTCTCAAATGCTTTGGAAAACGCAAAAGCAGAATTTATAAAGTCTTTCGCATTATATAGCGAGTCTGTTTTTCTGACAAGGCCGGGATATTTTTGAGGATTAACCTGCCCGAAAAATGAAATTGCAATAATTGTGAAACCGAAAAATAAGATTGTTGTTTTCATGGGTTCTCTTTTGGGTGAGCATAGAAGTGTTAATTGAACTAATGATGTTCAGGTTTTTAATCACTATTCTGTATTTTAAACATCGACTCGCTCTCTTTGGCCACACCCTTATAAAATTCAACTAAAACCGGCAGATAGCTTTCGAGCGTAGGATATTTATCCCTGCGTTTTTCATAAACCCCCAGGGTTTCCACAAGGCCTTTCATCCAGAAAAATCCCCGGCCAAAGTCCGATATCAGTTGACTCCTGGCCTCTTTGCCACCGGGATTGTGCTTTAACAGGTACCTGATCACGGAGGCCCTCACCAGCGACTCATTCATCATGGTCTGCCAGCTGGTATAATGCTGACTGCCCATTCCCGCTTTCACAAGGTCAAACAGCTTTGTACCGGCGCCTTCAAACTCTTTCTCATGTTTTTTGGTCAGGGGGTTCACATATGAGTGGTTAAATTCGTGAATGAGGGTCGGAAGGCAGTTTTCAACCGGGTAAACAGGTTTACCGGTACCGTCGAAATATGCGGTGCCCATGATCGCGTAAATGGCTTCCGTACCATCGGGATAAACCACCTTCGGGCCATAATTGCCACCGCCAAGGCCCAAGCCGATAATAATATTCAGGCTGCCCTCAGGTTGCACCCCGTAATACCGGTTGTACCATTGTACATCCAGGGCATCATAAACCGGCATGAATCTTTCCTGCGCACTTTTATACAATCCTTCCTGTTCTTTGAAAAACTCCTCACATTTTGCATCCGAATAAAACTGCTTCAGCAACCCGGCGAATTTGAGGGCATTTTCCTGACCCCACCTTCTTTCCGGGACTTTTGATGAAAACGGGACTAGCAGATTCAATGAGGGAGGCTGCTCCAGGTGGATGGCCATGGCCTGCACAGCATCAAAACTGACTCCGTTTTTATCGCGCATTTCAGCAGCAAAGACGATGAGCGGATAATCTTTGAATTTATTGAAGTGGCCGTGAATATCCGAAACATAGCTTCGGTAAACATCATCATTGTATTCAAAATTCCCCGCCAGGCGAAAAACGATACTCAGAAGTTCTGTCCGCTTATCCACCTTTGGCAAGGGATAATGACTTAATAATTCCTGATCTCCCTTTTTCATTTCCTGCCCAAACATCAACAGGGTGAGCAACAAGAAGCAAACGGATAAAATGCTATTTTTCATGGTTACTTTTTTTAATCAGGTTTTACCCAAAATACATCCGGGTTGTTCGTGCATTTTGGCTTACTCATTTATAATCACAAACAAACAACTTTCTATCCATGCCGTTCCTGAATACAGTAATATCCATGGAGTTCTCGATTATGTCACATGAATCTTTCACAACCTTAATCTCATTTGGAAGGATATGCATTAAGACAATATCCCCCGGATTAATGTGACTGTGAGTAAAATCTCTTTTTCAACATTCTTTTGCCTGGAATAAATTGAAGTTATTAAAGTATAAACAAAAATGAGCGTAAGCATTCGTTTTGACATCATATTACAGATCGTTTTCATGCAGTCCCTGAACTCTGATTACCACACTTCCCGTTTTATGGCCGCCTTCAACATAAGCATGCGCCTGTGCTGCTTGTTCCAGCGGAAAGGATTTATCTATGATTGATTTGATCTTTCCCGCCTCAATAAGTTCTTTTATGAAATCCAGGTCTTCAGCTTTTTCGGTTGAAATCACGCATATGACTTTTTTACTTCCGGTCATGGAAGTCCACAGCATCTGGAGAACCTGTTTCATCTTGAAACTGATTAAAAGAAGGCGTCCGTTATCGTTGAGCACCTGTTTACACTGTGAAAATGAACACTTACCCAGGATGTCAAAAATATAATCATAGGTTTCACCCTCTTTTGTAAAATCTTCTTTGGTATAATCAATGACCCTGCCGGCCCCCAGCGATTTTACAAATTCCATTCTCCTGGTGCTGCATACACCGGTAACTATCGCTCCATGGTATCTGGCAAGCTGCACAATCGCTGGACCTATTCCCCCGGAAGCTCCATTGACAAGGACTTTTTGCCCCGGTTTGAGATTGACCTTTCTGACCGCATGCAATGCCATGATTGTCCCGTAAGGAACCGAGGAGGCCTCCTCATGGGTCATGTTGGCCGGCTTCAGCGCTACAACCCCGCTTTCGGGCATGCAGAGATAGCCGGCATAAGCCCCCATCTGCGAACCGCGATAACCGAAAACCTGCTCACCTTCTCTGAATCGTATAACTTTCCGGCCGATTGATTCGATTTCACCGGCAAATTCGCTTCCAAGTATGGTTATCCTTGGTTTCCTGAAACCGAAATAGAATTTTCCGATGAGCCAGAAAAGAAAGGGCATGTGGAATTTTTTCGGCGTGACCGCCTTGAAATTCCGGACCAGCAGATCACCGAAACTTACGGGCGTGGCATGTACTTTTATAAGTATTTCCCTGTCGCCCGGAATGGGTTTTTCGACTTCTTTGAGCTGAAGAACTTCCGGGTGACCGTATTTTTGATATATAATTGCTTTCATAGGGGTGCCATTATGCTAATTTAGTGCAAATGAAGGAAGAAAAATTCGTCTAATAGACCTTTAACCTGTTAATGGACTATTTTTTATGATCAAAGGCAAAATGGCATCTATTCGACATAAAACTTTTTGATGATATTGCCATTTAGGTTGTTTTAAAATCACATAAATGGAAGCGAATTGAGCTGAACAACCCAGATGGTAATATAACCCAGTATCACCATGCGCATCCAGTTCATTAACGGGAAATCTTTATCATCAAACAGGATGGATTTGAAAGGGACCTGGTTTGTTTTAATATAATGTAATGGCCACAGGATGTAACCAAGATTCTGAAAAAGGCATATTGAATGAACAAAAACATAGGTTCTGCCGATTAAATGGATGTCAAATCTGAAATATCCAAAGAAAGCCAGGCTGAATTTGCATCACCCGCTTGACTTCGCCCGGTATTCGAGGGGGGTGAGGTTGGTGAATAACTTGAACTGGTAGTTGAAGGCCGATTTGGAATTGAACCCTACCTGGTACAGAATTTCGAGGACGGTAAGATCCCTGTATCTCGAGTCGGCCAGGATCTGCATGCTCTCCCTGATCCGGTACTCCAGGATATAGCTTTTGAAATTCTTTTTAAAGGTTTCGTTGATCAGCTGAGAAAGGATGCGCGGGTTGACCGAAATTTCGCCGGCCAATATCTCGAGGGTGATGTCTGGGTTCAGATAGGGCTTGTGGGTCTCCATGTAGGAAGTGAGCTTTCGCAGGTACCCCGATTTATCGGATTGGGTTAGCTTGTTGTTTTTGTACTTCGCAATGACATAATATACATCCGGTTTTAACAGGAGAAAGAACATGATGGTGTTAATAAACAAAAAGACAGTAAGGGCATAAATACTTGCCGTATAGGCACACCATCCGGGTTTTCTCAGGATCATAAAAATGGCGAAAGAATTTAAATTGACAATCCAGAGAATGATAAAACCAATTAAAAGGAGCTGAAGCCACCTGTTATTTGAAGAGATAAAAATAATCTTGTAAAACCCTTTAAAACTAATTGTTGTTGATTTCAAACTCAGCAGAGCAAACACGATATAGATAAAGTTGTGGGCCAGGATCAGGAGGGTGAGGTTAAGGTCAACGATCGATTCCCAGATCACGAACTGATCGACCCTCCTGTAATAAACCATCAGGAATACCAGTGAAAATACAAACGGCAGGAAGTGAACCGAAGTGCGATTATTGAAAATGTCTTTTTTCTTCAAAAATGTGTTGACATATAAATAAATCAAGGGTCCGATCAGGAATGATGTCTGCCTGATCAGGAACAGGGATTTATGCCAATCGATGAAATATTGCCAGGCAAAGGAACTGGTTGCAAAAGAATAAAAGATCTGAAGGGCAAATATCAGCAGGAGGGCGGCCAATATTTTATTTTCAGGGATGAATCCCTTTTTATTGACAAAGAAAAATACTGAAAATATCATTGTCAGGAAAATGCTGATGATGGTCAGAAGGGTAAAAAAATTCAGGGGCATAAGCTGAGTAATTTTAATGGAGCGCAAATCTATATTGTCTTACAACTGAAAAAAAACGAAATCGGTCAACCCATGAAAATTTTCTGTAAGCAATATCAAAAATCATGGTGACTGGTTTTTACAGAAAGTTGGCAGGGCATGTAGTTGATCAGGTTTCATTCGTGCCTCAGCGCTTCTACCGGATTATTTGTGGCGGCCCGCCAGGACTGTCCGGCAATGGCAATAAAGGCGATAGTCACGACAAACATAGCGCTTAGCAGGAAGTATCCGGCGTGGATATGGATGCGTTGTGCATAGTCGGTAAGCCATCGGTTCATGACCAAGCAGCTTCCCGCTGAAGCATTGGATGGATCGGTTTTAAGTTTAAAAAAATTCCAGTTTTTTTGTCATAATTTCGTATTTGATAAATCACTCCGCCCGTAAGACATTCATCACCAACAACATCATGCTGTGAATGAATACTTGCACATTTTCAATAATACAAGGCATGGATGATCTCATAAGACTTGCCGCTTTCAATTGGCTGAATGATCAGAAAGAACTTCAGGGAGACGTGCTGCCAAGAAAATTATTAGAGTCTGGTTTTACATTTCAAAACCAAAGGGTTCATGTCATAGGTCCGCAGGGGATCTAATCTTTATCACAGGGAATGCGCTCGCGGGATTCAATTTGTAGAAAAAGGACTTGTTCGAACTCTGGTTGAGAAAATCTACAACTTGGTACCCCAGAGTGAATTATCACATTAAATTATTATGTTTGTATAGTTCATTGATCGCTTAAAATCATTTCGGTATGAATACTTCAGACATTGTGAATATCCTTGCCTTCTCTACTGCATGGGTAATCCATCATTACATTATGATCGGAGAGGAAAAGTTCTTAGAACGGCAGTATGGTGAGGAGTACCGACTATACAAAAGAAAAGTCAGCCGATACATTACATTCAAATAATGGAAACCATGAAGGTCTTAATCATTTTTGCCCATCCCAATCCGTTATCCTTCACAAGAGCCGTACTGGATAATTTTTGCAATGGCCTGAAAGAATCCGGGCACCAATTCGAAGTGTTGGATCTGTATAAGATAAAATTCAATCCCGTGTTCCAGGACATGGATTACGCATTCTTTGTCGACAAGGATATGCCTAAGGAATTATTCAAGCAAATGGACATGAGGAAAATGATTATTGAGCTTGCCGGAGGTCCTGTCAAAAGGTGGATAGCCAAATGGTACATCAGGAATAAGACGGATGATGAGCTCATTCAACTAATAAACTCCCAAAAGCCAAAAATCGTTTTAGAACATCAGAAAAAAGTCAGTGAAGCAGATGTGCTGGTGTTCATTACACAGGTTTTCTGGATGCATTTTCCTGCTCTTGTAAAAGGCTGGATGGAAAGAGTACTTTCTTATGGGTTTGCTTATAAGCTTAATGATAAAGGCTGGGCAGGTGACCCTGATGGAAGAATCCCCTTATTAAAGCTGAAGAAAGCGATCATCATGCACCCGACTTTTTTCAATGAACAAGTTTACCGTGAGAAAGGATTTAAGACCGCCATGGAAAGCATCATTGATGAATGGAGCCTAAGGTATCCCGGGATTAAAAACGTCGACCACATCTATTTTCATTCTATCCTTTCCGTCAGCTCTGAAACAAGAAAAAAGTACCTCCAAATTGCTTATCTGAAGGGGAAAGAATTACAAGAGTAAGTGATCCCGAAAACCTATTTTGTTTTCAAAACAGGCGAAGGCGGCGAACTTCACTGTCAGGCAGGCGGGCAACTCCTGGCCAATCAGCGTATCTTCGACTGACTAGATAAGAGATTTGCAGCATAAAAATTTCACACAGATTAATCACGAAGGTCCTAGAATAAATTCTGCGTAACTCTGTGTTTTTTGTGGTGAAAAATGAAATCCGCCCCATATCCCGAGGCGCTTTTCCATAAAAACAATTTGAGAAGTTCCATGTCTATTCCATACTTGAAACGGTTTTTAAAGTGACAATAGGAAGAATTATTTGAAGCTGTTCTATACCATCACCTGTTTAAGTATTCCAAGTATATAAAACTCTACAATACAAAAGAAAGATGTTGATTTACTTGCTTTTTCAGAAAAAAATCAATATATTTGTTTACAATATGTATAGCAATCAAACTCTACATTCAAAACCTCGAAAATTGAAATAAAAACAAGCTGGTTTTTAGCAGGAACGGTTCTTCAGAAAACGCAATTGAAAATACACCGATTTTCCCACTATCCAATAGAATAAGTAGCCAGAATAGTAAAATTGAAATTGGAGTTTAGAAAGGGCTGACTCACCCGCGTCGGTCACGCGGAAAAACGACGTTAAAGAAAAAAGTATGCCTAGGTTCGCTGAAAACTGGTATTAGAGTAAGCAAAAAAGTAGGAGTACATTGCTATGGGACTATCAAAATTAAACATTTGGGTTTCTGATACTGATGATCCATGTTCCATTTCACCCAGGACATGGTACGTAACAATTTATGACTGTAATGGTCAGGTTTTTGAATGGTGTGGTAGAAGATATGTTGTCATGCCTGCAAGGTGCGGGCATCTGGAAGTCGACATCCCGCCAGGATGCTATTACATCAAAGCGGTTTGGAGTTTCCGATTTCTTGGTGGTATCTATTATGTGAACCATTTTACGGATGCAGCGATTGTCCAGGTCTGTTGTGAACAGCACGCCTGTGTAAAGCTTTTCAACCCGAGTATTCATAGGTGTGGTACAATTATTTTGAGAGCTGTAAGAGATTTAGTCGTTCAGAAAGCCGTAAAAGACGATGTGGCAAGAAAGCACGAGATGACGATGAATGAAGTTTTGAAGGATGTACCCATACCGAAAAAAATGTTCGAACTAGGTCATCTTGATGAAATTGAAAAACTTGTAAAAGAACAAGAAGCAAAAGAAAAGCAGTAAACCGTTTGAATTATCTTATCCGGTGGATCTGCATGGAACACATAACCAATGAATCACCGGATGCAGTAAAGTCTTCCTGATCAGTGTACGTGTTTTTTTATCATAAGCTGGGTACACCAATCAGGAAGATTTTATTGCAATCCATTAATTTTACATGGTTTATTTTTTATTGAATCCCGCGAGCGCATTCCCCACGGCTTGCCGCGGGGTTAACGAGCAAAAAAATACAAATTCCGCTTGGATCGGAGAATCCTCGCGTTTTAACACGAGGTTCTTCAATTTTATTTGCCAGGATTTGATTAAAAAAAACTGGCCATACAGCCAAACTGTAAGGGGTAATACCGCAATTAATAGGAACACAAACAAAAAGTAATGAGATGATAAATACAATTTTGCTAATTATCGGATCAGTATCTATGATCATCTGGGGAAGCGCTCACCTTTTTCCAATAAAATCTGTCGTTAAAGGTTTTGGAGATATATCTGCAGACAATAAAAATATTCTAAAAATGGAGTGGATAAATGAAGGATTGTCATTGATTTTTGTCGGCATATTAGTCCTATTAGTAACAGTTCTCGGTGATCCTAAAAATATTTCAAATACAATTGTCTATATCGCTTCATCATGTTTCCTGTTTTCCATGGCCATTTTATCACTTTTTACTGGCTTTAGAGTTAATTTTTTGCCATACAAATTATGCCCCTTAATTTTTTCAATATCAGGAATTCTAATAATTTTAGGTAGTGTATTGTAAAAATGATTGATGCGGCAATGCCACTAACAAGCCGTCAGCCGGTTAATGCGGGCGGTTTCCGGATGCTGGCATTCACCAAACCTGCAAATGATGTAGGAATACATTTTACCGGACCATCATTTTTGTCGGACATGTTGTGAAACCGAAGCACTGGAGCCAGACAAATGAAAAGGTTCTAAAGCAAAGAGAGGATGAGTCGGATAACAATTATATCGCCATCAATGAACGGCTCAGCCTGGTAAAAGAAAAAGCAGAAATGGCCATCAACGATGCGTTGAGAGATGAGATTTTTATCACGGACGCCTGCCTTAAAAATGCCATCATCAATCCGGCCGGCAAGCAAAGAACAACCAAAAGGTATTCTTTGATGTTCTTGACGAATACATCGAAAGCAGTAAAGCGAT
>Ga0247841_10006817_pt1 | contig 17343 bp, 8 predicted proteins | sample LaCruzMarch2015__2_FD_192410 | JGI IMG/M metagenome (GOLD analysis project Ga0247841, IMG submission 192410) | Freshwater microbial communities from meromictic Lake La Cruz, Castile-La Mancha, Spain - LaCruzMarch2015_18m | ecosystem: Environmental > Aquatic > Freshwater > Lake | place: Spain... | reverse complement strand
TCATCATAGACATCGCAGAGCCGCTTGATAAAGATCAGCGGGAGGATGAATTCTTTAAATTTGGCGGCATCCTTGGCGCCGCGGATGGAACAGGCGGCATCCCAGATCCAGTTTTCGAGAGATTTAACAGGGTCAGTTCGGCTCATTCGGATTATCCAATTGTGTACATCAAACAGTTATTAAGTTTGCAATAATAAACGATACTGCAAGACCTGTCAAAGTATATCACGAGGAAATGGAAAGCCCATCATAACTGACGCGAATATGTGGGGGCAGAGTCGCCTCCAGCGTAGCATGATCAATGTCGTGGCAGAGGTGTATGAGAAGGGCTTGCTTGGGCTGAATCTGTTCAATATAGGCCAGCGATTCCTCCACACTCAAATGCGCGGGATGTGCACGGTAACGCAAGCAATCGAGGATCATGATATCAACCCCCTTCAAGATGGCAATCGCCTCCGACGAGAGTCGGTGGCAGTCTGGCACGTAGCCGACACGCTTGCCTTGATGTTCCAACACGTATCCTGTCATCGCCACGCCATGTTCGACAAGCACGGGGATAATCTTAACATCCCCGATCTGAAACGGTCCACTCACTTCACAAAAGTCAATTTGCGCACGGTAGAGTCCGAGGTGAGAGGGCTTGTCGTCAATGTAGTTGAAGATTCGTCGGATATCCGCGAGCGTCTCGGGCTCCGCATAGGCAGGCAGGACGCGCTGGTGGATCGTATTAAAACGCCGGATGTCGTCAAAACCAAAAATGTGATCCGCGTGGGCATGCGTGAAGAGTACGGCATCACAGCGCTCAATATGAAAGTCCAGCATCTGCTGACGAAAATCGGGTGGCGTGTCAATCACGAAGGCGACCTCGCCTGTCGAGACGTAGAGGCTACTGCGCCGCCGCACATTACGCTTATCCGGCGATGTGCAGACTGGACAATGGCATCCGATCATCGGGATGCCCACAGAGGTGCCTGTGCCGAGAAAGAGAAGTTTCATGGCATCCCCCATGTCTGGCAACCTTGGGTTTGCTGGGCTTCGTCCGCCCCGGGCCATGGTGGCAAGGTCACGGCAACGATCTCCACCGCTTCTGCGCCGACCGCCCTAAATTGGAAGGCCGTGCCAGCTAAAATCGAGAGGCACACGCCTTTTTCCAGCGGGACATTCATTTCCTGGCCCTGGCATCGGCGCCACAATTCACCCCTCCCAGCAACAACATACCACAACTCATCCACGGTCTTGTGAACAACCGGCAGGGAGGTCTTCCCTGGTTCCAGAGAGAAGTGAGCCATGCTCCCGCCCGCGCATCTCAGCAACGGCCGCACCTGCGAACCATCCGGCGCAACCTCCGCCGCTTTTTTAGACATGAACGTTGTTTCAAAAAGCTCCATCGTTGCGGCGTCGGGAGAGCATTGTTCTTTATTCTTTTTCATTCGTTTTAACCTCGCGCTTACTCGCCTGCTTAGCCAATGCGTCCAGGAGGCTCACAGTCGAAAGTTGGCGATAGTGTTGACGAAATTGTACGAACCATTTCGTCCAATTATCGCCCCCTCCTTTATACGCCAGACGCAACTCCCGTAAAGCTCCCTCGGTATTCCCCGCCTCCAACAGCGCAGCCCCTAGCGCATACCGTCCCGGTTGATTGCCCGGTTCCTTTTCCGTCACCTCCCGTGCAATGGGAAGCGCTTCCTTTGCTCTGCCCTCCTTCAACAGAAGCAACGCTTTAAACATCATAAACTCAACATCCGACGGCTTGTCCTTGAGCCGAGCCCCTACAATATTGAGACAATCCCTGGACGGGATGTTTCCTTTCAATCCCTCCACAACAACGCGCCACTGGGGCCAACGCCAAGCCTTTTCCTTTTCAGCGTTGATTCGTAGCACCGCCAGCCGATATTGCTGGCCATCTTTGGGTTTTCCTTCCAGACGTTGACCTGTTAGGCGTTCGTATTCCTTACCCAAAATCACAAGCCACTCATCAAGCCGATAAATATGTGAAATGCCTACTTCGATCGCGTGACATGCCGCCTTAATGTCTCCGTCTCCTGCGCACGCCCGAGCCAGCCAAAAATCCACCACTGGCGCAGACCATGTGTGTCTCGCGTTCATCTTGCACGACTCCATGGGTGTACAATAATAGACAAAACATCCTTCCGGATTGATGTTCTTCGCTCTCTCCATCAATCGCCGTGCCTCTAAGGCTTTGCCGTTTTGGAGAAGTGAGATTGCGCGCAAACAAAGGTCTTCGCATGCCACTGGATTCGTTCCGCAAACCGACTCAGTCCAGTCGAGCGCAATATTCAGAGGTTTTTCTGCTCTCATGCTACAGTCCAGAATTTCATATTTTGCATTCGCGTTATCCGAAACAAGCATTGTCCCCACGCTTGTATAGTGGCGTATACCCTCTTCCACCTGTTTTTTGCTCTTCGAAGCCGCATCCAATAACCCTCTGAAACGAATGATTTCTCGTTCCTCAACTTCACGTGCAGCCCACTCACTCTCAGCAGCATGCAATTTTAGAGACTCCCTCGCAGACATCAGCCCCAGGGGTAAATACGTGTCCTCTATGACAAAAACACGCGTTCCGAGCTCTTGAGATATACGGCGGAACCGCTTGGCCGCTTCAGCCGGCTGCCCTGTCGCCGCGAGGGCTTTGCCCTCCAAGAACATCGTATGCCACGATTCTGGATTGTCTTGGAATGGACAACGTGCAAAGACCGCACGGAAGGCCACTAATGCCTGCTCATATTTACCTTTTTCAACATAAAAGACGCCAGCCTTGTACCACTTATGCCCGGATAGGTGACCCGCGAAGATTTTCGGTTTAAGCAGCAGATTCTGTGCAATAAGGTTCGCCTCGCCAAGCGGATCCGTTGGCAACGACAGGGTCGCAACACGAGGAACAAAGTATTCAGCTTGTTGAACGGTTACTGTAAAGTTCGTGGAATAGGTCTGCCACGCTGTTACGGCGTTGTACCAGCCTTTCGGATCTTCGACATAGGTTTGTCCCGCCTTTTCCATCAGCCGTTCGCAATATTTATTATTAAACGTGAGCATCTCCGCATTTTCCAGGCCCCTGTGGTTTTCCCTATAGGTCTTCCATGCACGAAACCCCTGTTCGACGGAAAGCCCTTCACAGGCGGTTAGCAAAATGTCGGCACCTAACGTAGCATCCACCTGCTGATCCAAAAACGGAAGAATCCATTTGAGTCCCTGCTCTTCATAACCAGCCGCCAGATAAAAGGCCATGATTCTTGTGAGGCGTGGCGTAACCCATCCAGAATCTCGACAGGCCATCAGCGTATCGGCAGCACTGCCCGTTGCCCGCAAATAGGCCTGAACCAAAGCATCAACCCGTTGTAAGCGCTCACCGTCTGGAATGATTCGCCCTGCCCGCTTTAAAAATGTTGTACACTGCTCAGCAAGCTGACAGAGCGCATTCGTTGAGGGAGGCATCTCCCTCCACAGGTCACGCACATAAACGACAAAACGGGCGTTCGCCTGCGCATCATCAGTATCCACTTCAGACAACAACTTCCTGATCTCCTCGTCGAGCAACGGAGACTTCACTGGTGCAACTTTTTTAGCATCTTCGGCATCCATTTTCGCTAATTCGCTTTTGAGAGTGCCGTCAAAACCACTAAAATATCCGCAATGAAAATTCGGCCACCGTTTACGATCCTGAGGTCTGGCCCCCTTTGCAGGCGAGCTGATGGAGACCCCCACCCTTCTGCGTTCAAATTTTGCGTTATAACTATAAGGAAAGTGACCCGCACATGAGCCTATGGCTCCAGTCGCGACTGCCTTCTCCAGCGCCTCTCTTGCACCTGCACGGTCACCTAACGTTCTAAACGATACATATTTGTGATATAACAAGGTTGCCCGGAGCATGTCGGCAGTCAGGCTTAGGCCAGAAAATGGAGGGGGCCTCTTCGCTTCGCGCCGGCTCTTTTCCATCATCTCCAGTGTGTCCAACGCCGCAACCGCATTGGTTAAACAAATCGACCAGCTTTCCTCTTCATATGCACGATAGGACTCTATATAACGGAGCCTAAAACTCTCCTCGCTGACTGTAAATTCATTGAGCAGACGTGTACGAATACCCATAACACGTTCTAAATCTTTCTCTGTGAAAACATGAGCCATCGCTGGATCCCACACAAAATCAGAAGCCCATAAGAATGAATCATATAGGCTGTCCGCACGGGATGGAGATGCCTCGATCAGCTCCATCGCAATTTTCCATTCAGCCGCAGCTTGAGCCTTTTTTTTGAACTCTACAAGGGCCTCTGCCAGCTGCTGACGCTGCGCAAGTGTTTTGGCTTTTTTTGTTGCATTCTCTATTTCCTGTTGCAGCAAGTCCACCGCCTTTTGTACAAAAAAATAGGTCGAAAGCGAGAGATGCTGCTCAAATGAATCCGCCTTCCGCATCGCCTCTTCGGTCTCGAGCTTAAACACCTCAGGGCTTCCTTGGGATGAAAAGGAGGCGGCCAGCGCCAGGTGCTGCTCAATCGTGAATTTAGACGGCTCACGCATCCGGATGTCCAACATCTGAACAAGTTCACGGTGTTCAGGTAAGCGTTGTAAATCCTCCTCGGTCAGTGCCACCAGCGGAAGTGTTGCATCAGAAGCCACACAGCCTCTGGCCGATGCCTGCCATTCGCGTACCATACTGACCAACGTGGCTTTTACCTTATCTGCCCGCGCTTCTCGCTCAAGAGTCGCGATCCGAACCGAGGAGAACGCATGCCTCGCTTCAAGGCTCAACGAGAGGGTCCCATTGGTCAGTGATTCCACCCGTGTGAAGAGGAGATAATCGGCTGAAAGCCAACGGGCATAGCGCGACGTGCTCGCACGGCTAAACTGCAGACTCAGTTGCCGATCAGCCTCTGTCACCGCGTCGGAAAGTTGCGCAGGACTATAAAGCCGCATCTTTCCACAGTCGAGAACAGACTGCTCCACGACACGACGAAGCGCTTCATTGCTTTCTGGAAGCATCACACCTTTCGGCACAATCGGTGTCAATACAGAGACGACAGACTGTCGTGCTTGCTTGCGAGAATCCTCAGCATCTTGAGGAACCTCCTTTTTCGCGATTAAGCTGCTCTGTTGCGCTATCCGTATACGAAGGGCGGCTGCATGTTGCGGAAGCCCTCCGAGTGAATAGGCCTGGGCCTCCCACTCTCGAGCGGCTATAAATTTAGGATCCATGTCAGACGCGATCCTAAAAAAGCCAACGGCCAGTGCTGGCTTGCCTGCCGCACACGCGTCCACCCCTTTCTGGAAGAACAGCAGCGCCTCGGGTTTTACACGATTAACCTGTCCTGGCTTCAACACCTGAACATCGAGCGATGCCCCCTTTGCTAAACCCGCCACCAGGCGGCCTACTAAGGGCTGTAGCTCCGTTGTATAGTCGCCTTCGACCGAAAAGACACCGACCTGTTCAACCGTTTCAACCCGCGTCAGCGTGGCTGAAAGGCGTACACGACTCCCCTGCAGGGATTCAAGCTCTCCTTTAACCAGAAACGTTGCGCCCAGCCACTGCCCAGCCTTCAAGCCTTCTTGCTGGGGTTGCATCGCCGACAGCGCGTGCTCTTTTTCTACGGCGGAGAGGAGGTCACGGTCTACAGTGCCAATGCCGCGCATATTCAAGGCTTCAACTACAAGTTCCGCCACCGCGAGTTGAGCCCAGCTCCATGTCTCGCCTGGAGGTACCTTAAAATCACTCACGAGCACAGTTGACGATTTGTCAGTGGCAAAAGCTCCCGACACCATCACAAGAGATGCCCATACACAAAAAAATAACTTCATTAACTCTCGTTCCCTTCTGCACGACCGAATCCTCTACCTCATACTTGTATCAGCCTGACTATTTACAGCCGTTTCTCCCGACTGCTTAGCTAATAGGTCCAGCAGGCTCACAATCAAAAGTTGGTAATAGTTCTGACGATACCGCATGTACCATTCACTCCTGTTATCGGTTGCACCTTTATACGCAAGTCGTAGCTCCTGTAACGCCCCCTTGGTATCCCCGACCGCCAGTAGCGCAGCCCCCAGCGCATAGCGTCCAGGAGGATTTCCAGGATCTTTCTCCGTCACTTTCCGAGCCAAAGGAAGCGCCTCCTCTGCCCTGCCATCCTTTAAGAGAAGCAGCGCCTTAAACATTTTAACTTCAGTATCTTCTGGCTTATCCTTCAGCCGAAGATCTACGATTCTGAGGCAATCCTTGAGCGGGACCTTTCCTTCCAACCCCTCTCGGGCAAAACAAACTTGCGCCCAACGCCAACCGTTTTTCTTTTCAGCATAAAATCGTAAAATCGCCAACCAATATTGCTTGCCATCTTGAGGGTTTTCTCCAAATCGTTGGCCTGTCAGGCGCTCGAATTCTTCTCCCAGCCGCATGAGCATGTTATCTTTCATGTAAAAGAAAAAAATGGCCTCGGCGTAAGCGTTACAAGCCGCCTCAATGTCCCCGGCTCCTGCGCGTGCCCGCGCTAGCCAGATATACACAACCGGCAGTGAATAGGCGTGTCTTTCGGCCATCTTACAAGACTCGTAGGGTATAGGCGTAAAACAAAAGTTTCCTTCAGGATTAGCCTTCTTTGCACGCTCCATCAATCTCCTCGCCTCGACGGGAGAACCGTTTTGGAGAAGCGAGATTGCGCGCAGACAAAGATCCTCGGGGGTTACAGGATTTGTTCCACAAGCAGACCGTGTCCAGTCGAGCGAAAGATTCAGGGGTTTCTCTGATTCTGTCATGCAGGCCAGAAGCTCATATTTTGCATTCACACTATTCGGGCGATACCCCCATTCGCCACTAGAACTTCCCCAGAGAGCTCCCTCTTCCACCTGTACCTTGCTCTTGGAGGCTGCCTCAAGTAATTCCCTAATCCGGCAAAGCTCACGTTCCTCAAGTTCTTGTGAAGCCCACCCACTCTCTGGCACATGCAATTGGAGAGACTCCCTCGCGGACATCAGCCCCAGAGGTAAATAGATGTCATCGATGACAAAAGCACGCGTCCCGAGCTCTTGAGATATGCGGCGGAACCGCTTGGCCGCCTCCGCCGGTTGCCCTGTGGCAGCGAGAGCTTTTCCCTCCATAAAATAGGCATGCCAATCTTCAGGACGAGCACTCCATACGCACAGCACCCTCATATTGCGAAAAGCCTGCAAGGATTGCTCAGGATTACCTTTGTCGAGATGAAATGCGCCGGCTTTGTACCAATGGCGCCAAGCAGAACTCGCATTTGTCAGTATACTAGGGGAGAGATTCATACGTTGCAGGATGCGGCTCGCTTCGGCTAACGAGTCCGAGGGCAAAGCCATTACCGCAACACGAGGCACAAAGTATTCAGCCTGTTGAACGGTCACTGTCATATTTGTGGAATAGGGCTGCCACCGTGTTACAGTCTTATACCAGCTCAGAGGATCCTCAACGTACGTTTTCTGAGCTCGCTCCATCAGGCGCTCACAATACTGCTTCAGGGGCAAGGAACCATTCTCCTGTCCCGTGTGGTTTTTCATAAAAACATTCCAGACGCGGAAACTTTGATCAAGGGAAAGCGTCCCGCAGGCGGCGAGCAAAATGTCAGCGCCTAATGCAGCCTCTACAGGCTCTTCCAAGAACGGCAGAACCCATTTAAGGCCCTGCTCTTCAAAACCGGCCGCCATATAGAAAGCCATAATCTTTGTCAGTCGTGGCGTGACCCATCCGGGTTCACGGCAGGCCATCAGCTTGTCTGCATCAGCACCCGTTACCTTCAAATAGGTCCGTACCACGTGATCCACCCTCTGTAACCGTTCACCTTCCGGAGTATCACGCCCCACTTTCGCCAAAAAGGTCGCGGCCTGATCAACAAGAGGGCAGAGCGCATTCGTCGTGGGGGGCATCGCTTTCCACACGTCACATACATAACCGACTAAACGGGCATTCACCTCTACATCTGCAGTATCCACCTCGGTCAACAATTTCATCATCTCCTCGTGAGGGGGAACACTCCTCCCCAGCTTTGCCTTTTCCGCATCTTCGGCATCCATTTTTGCTAATTCATTTTTGAGTGTTTTGTCAAACTCCATGGAAAACTCACAACGTAACTTTCCCCACCGTTTATGATCCTGCGGCTTGCGTCCGTTTGCGGGAAGACTGAAGGGTACACCCACCCTTTTTCGTACAATTTTTCCGTAATAAGAATGAAAGCCATGACCCGCGCACTGGCCCGTGGCACCCGTGGCGATCGCCTTCTCAATGGACTCCCTAGCCCCTGCACGATCACCTATGCTTTTCAAGGACAAACCGTGTTGATACAGTAAGGGTGCGCGAAATAAAGTTAGAGGTATGGGTGGACCAAAAAAATCCACATATGCTGAGAATGGCGGAGGCAAATTCGCTTCGCGCCGACTCTTCTCCAGCACATCCAATGCATCCAAAGCCGCAACTGAATTTGTCAGGCAATAAGCCCAGTTCTCCTCTTCATACGCACGATACGCCTCCATGTACCGCAGCGAAAAAACCTCAAGTGTGACTGGAAACTCGGCGAGCAGACGGCTTCGTATCCGCTCGACCCGCTCCCACTCTTTCACCGTCAGAACCTTCGCCATGGCAGGATCCCACACAAAATCCGAAGCCCACAAGTAGGCATCATACAAACTATCCGCACGCGGCGGCGATGCCTCAACCAGGTCCATCGTGATTCTCCATTCAGCCACCGCTTGATCCAGTTTTTTGAACTCTGCTAAGCTGTCAGCCAACTGCTGGTGCTGCGCAAGTGTCTCAGCCTTCTTGGTTGCTCTATCTAATTCTTGTTGAAGCAAATCCATAGCCTTCTGCACATAAAAATAGGTTGCGAGCGAGAGGTGCTGCTCAAACAACTCCGCCTTACGTATCGCCTCTTCGGTCTCGAGTTTAAACACCTCAGGGCTTCCTTGGGATGAAAAGGAGGCTGCCAACGCCAGATGCTGTTCAATGGTGAATTTTTTAGGCTCACGCATGCGAAGATCCAGCATCTGAACAATGTCACAGCGTTCAGGCAACCGCTGCAAATCCATAGCCGTCAGCGCCACAAGCGGAAGCGTTGCTTCAGGAGCCGCTCTTCCTTCAGCAGATGCTTGCCACTCGCGCACCATATTGTCCAACACTGTCTTCACTTTTGCGGGACTCGTTTCTCTCTGCAGGGTCGCTACCCGAACCGAAGAGAACGCTTGGCGCACGTCCAGTTTCAGCGATATATTTCCATTGGCGAGGGGCTCCATCCGTGTGAAAATTAAGAAGTCGGCTGAAAGCCAGCGGGCATATCGCGACGTTCCCGAACGGCTGAACTGCAGACTCAATTGCCGATCAGCCTCTGTCAGCGCCTCAGAAAGTTGTTCGGGCTGATAAAGACGCATCTTTCCACAAGCGAGTACGGACTTTTCCACGACATGACGAAGCGTTTCACTGCTTTCTGGAAGCGTCATGCCTTTAGGAACAACCGGTATCAACACCGAGACGACCGGCTGTTGTGTTTTCTTCAGAGCGTTGTCAAGGTCCTCAGGAGTCACCTTCTGCTGTGTCATCCGCCGCAACTGATCAATCCTTGTTCGGAGGGCAGCTGCATGTTGCGAAAGTCCGCCAAGCGAATAGGCCTGTGCCTCCCACTCCCGGGCGGCTAAAAATTTCGGGGCCATGTCTGACGCGATCCGAAAAAAAACCACAGCCAGAGATGGCTTGCCTGCCGCACACGCATCCACGCCTTTCTGAAAGAAGATCAGCGCTTCGGGTTTGACAGGATTAGCCTGTTCCAGCTTCAGCGCCTGAACATCGAGCGATGCCCCCTTTGCCAACCCCGCCACCAGGCGGCTTACCAAAGGCTGGAGCTCCGTTGTATAGTCACCTTCGACCGAAAAAATAGTGACCTGTTCAACGGTTTCGACACGGGTCAGCGTAGCAGAAAGTCGTACACGACTGCCCTGCAGGGATTCAAGCTCGCCTTTCAGCAAAAACGTTGCACCCAACCAATGCCCAGCCTTCAAGCCTTCTTTCTGGGGTTGAGTTGCCGACAGGGCGTGCTCTTTTTCTACGGCGGAGAGGAGGTCACGGTCTACAGTGACGATGCCGTGCATATTCAAGGCTTCGACAGCTAGTTCCGCGACCGCGAGCTGAGCCCAGCTCCACGCCTCTCCTGAAGGCGCTTTAAAATCAGTCACGAGTACAGTTGACGATTTGTCAGCGGCAAAACCCGCTGACACGATCGTCAGACACGCCAACGCACAATAGAAGAATCGCATGTCTGTACGCCCTCACCTCGTAAGCCACGCAAACTTACTTCACCAATTTTGGCAGCAGACGCTCAGCTATTTTAGCTGCGGCATTCTGAAGGGCTTTCTTGCCGGCGATCTGCTCCGTGAGGTCCACCTCGACGACGGTCTCACGGTCAATGGCCAAGACCTCGCCGCTCTTGCGGTCAACCGCCTTGATTTCTACACGCGCCTTCACGCTGACCAGGTTTCCACGACGCAAACCGAACTCGCTGAACCCCTCGCCCTGAATAACCACGTCGACAGGCAGTGAGCCTCCAGCATCAATAACCGTAAAACCAACGTCCTTGGCATACAATGACAATTCCGTCTCTGCCGCTGGGTCGATGGTTGCCTGGCCGACATGACGTTCAACAACCTTGATTGAGACCGGAGGACGTTTCTTATCACCCATTAGCTTCTTCAGTGCCGCAATACGATCCTCGCGCTTCTCCACCTTCGCGACCAGCAGTTCGCCCTTCTGTTGAATCGTCTTCATAACCTTGGCTGACAACTCGGTGACCAGCGGACTCAAGTCGCCCTTGGCTGTTCCACTGACCGAGGCTCCCAATACACGGGTCGTTTCAGTACCAATGATTTTTGCGATCAGCTGCACATTTTTGTCGATTTCCACAACTGAACCCGTAATCAACACTTTTGCACCTGTCAATGAACCGATCTTGACTGCTTTCGAGGAGTCAACCATTCCCGATGCTGAAAGCTCTTGTTCGCTCAACACTTTCTCAATATCCTGGCGTTCCACCAGCCACAAATCGGGCTCAGCTGACAATGCAGCAAAGAGCAGATCCGACACCTTCTCTCCATAACCTTTTACGCCCATGCCACGTTCGGCAAATGGCAGGACTGCCGCTGGCAATGCATCCTGAACTTCAACCTTGGCGTTCACCTTTTCTTCAACCTTGGCAGTCGATTTCTCTTCAGCCAACGTGTTTACACTTACAAAAACCGATGCGACCATCACTCCGATCATGCTCTTCATAGCTTATTTCTCCTTGTTTAGTTCTTCAATCATTTCTAGTAAAAACCAGCGCATGGCTGGTTTTTTGTCCCAGTTTTCAACGAGTCCAAGTCCACAGGCACGAAACCGACCAGGCTTCTGCACATAATCCCACCCCACAGCCTGCTCGCCAGAATCAAGATTTACCGTGACCGTCGTTACTCCCGACTCATCACTGCCCAAACGGAAAAATGCCTTAGTAAGGGAATTTGTAGGCGAATACAGTCCTAAATCAAGCGCTGGAGCCCCCGCTTTACGCTCACCTCCCAAAACCGCGACCGACGCCCCTGCCAGTACCCGCCAGGGTCCGCCCGCTAGAGGTTTCACGACACCATCCGTCGGAGCAAGCAACAAGACACGATTCCCGCGCAAGACAGCGCCGGTCATCACATCACTAAGGCCACGTTCACTTTCAAGTGACACACCCTCACCCACAACGATGACTGCATTGGTCGCGTCTGCAAGCGTTTCAAGGCGCCCCACAGACTCACAGACTAGACCGATGGACTGAAACGCTTTTTCCGTGTTACCCTTAGGGTCGTAAAGCATCAGTTGTCGTTCGCCGGCAGGTTTAAATCCTGAGACACGCGGCTGCTCTGAAAACGTCCACAACGCTCCTTCCTTGATGCGTCGTCCCTGATCCGAACCCGCACGAATCTCCAGATCGAAGCGTAAAGCGACTCCAGGATTCAATTCAGGAAGACGTACCGACAGCACCACGCTATTGTCCGACTCCACTCGCGCCGTACCTTTGGTGATGGTGCGTTTTTCCTTACTTATTGAGTACCAAACTCGTGACTCCCCTGCAGGAAGACCTTCTAGATCTTTTACAACCACCCGTTCTTCCCGTCCAGCGAAAATATTCAATTCCACGGGAATGGTGATTGGCTCAGCTGATACTGGAAGAACAATGAGCAAACACAGGAACAGAAGAGAAAAACGCGTCATCAGCCTTTCAAATCTTAAGTACTGTCGCATGAATGGATCCTTACCTGTTATTACTCGACTAAACGTTTATAAATCATATAACACGATGTGCAATGAATATATCCTTTCTATAAACATTAGGAAAGCAAAAATTCAAGCCATACGTATTTTCGCCTTCATATCCATGTCGCGCTCGCGTGTTATACTTACTTCGCTAAGTTCATAATCGCTTCGACTTCTACGGGGCCAATATCCTCATACTCGCCCAGTTTTCGTCCGCGTTTGGCGAGGCGTTCCACAACTTGTTTTCCAGCGACCGTCGCGTCAATGCCATACGCTAACAAACGCGTCGGCACCTCCATGGACTGAAAGAAGGCCTCCATGTGATCGATGGCCTGGGCGGCACGTGTGGCTTCGTCGCCCTCAACAAGGTGGAAGACGCGCGTCCCGAACTGGGCAAGACGCGCCTGTTTACGCTTGAGCTGAAAACGATGAACAGCAGGCATAATGACGGCCAGTGTACGTGCATGGTCCAAACCATAAAGCGCTGTCAATTCGTGTCCAATCATGTGGGTAGCCCAGTCCTGCGCTGCAGCACCAAGACCAAGCCAGCCATTAAGACCGACCGTGGCGCACCACATCAGCTCGGCGCGCACCTGGTAATCTTCGGGATTGGCCTTGACCTTCGGCGCCATTTCGGTCAGCGTCTTGAGAACCGATTCCGCAAGGCGCGTGGTCAGTGCGGAAGAGTCGACATCGTTCATGTACTGCTCCATGACATGCACCCAGGTATCCACAATGCCGTTTTCGGTCTGCCGCATCGGCAGTGAGTAGGTCGTCTCCGGATCCATGATCGAGAATTTCGGATAAACATAGTCTGAGCCAAAGGCCAACTTCTCGCCAGTGGAATTGCGGGAAATCACGGAGTAGGTATTCATTTCTGAGCCCGTGGCGGGGAGGGTCATGACTGCACCCAATGGCAAGGCCGCCTTGACCGGCACACGTCCCTCCATGATCTCCCAGGTATCCCCTGCCGTGTAGGTCGCAGCTACCGCAATAAACTTGGTCGCGTCCAAGACTGAACCACCCCCGACGGCGAGAAGAAAGCCAACCTTCTCGTTTTTGGCCAGTTCAGTAGCCTTCATGCAGGTCTCATAGCGCGGATTTGCTTCAATTCCGCCAAATTCAACCACGTCATAGCCAGCCAACGCCTGACGAACCTGGTCATAAACGCCATTTTTCTTAATGGAGCCTCCCCCATATAGCATCAGAACCTTTGTTCCGCCAGGAATGAGGTTTTTGAGTTCCGCGATCATCCCCTTGCCAAAGAGAAGCTTAACCGGATTGTGTAAAATGAAGTTCACCATAGTTATTTTTCCTTGTTTACAATTGATAAAAAGTGATGTGTGGACGACAAAAAAAGATCACGTCAAAACAATCTCATATTCAACTCGAGAGGTCAAGCACGGTTCTCTTTAAAAATCATGCATTCTTAACGTTTTAGGAGTGGCTTTTTGGGATGAAAAATACTATAATTTTGGTTCAATTTTGACTTTCCAGAAAGATACTAAAAATGAGTGATGAGATCATCCCGCTACCCGTTCAAGAACAAGGCCTGAAAAACATCAATATCGAAGAGGAAATGAGTTCCTCATATATTGATTATTCTATGAGTGTGATCATCGGACGTGCGTTACCAGATGCCCGTGACGGACTCAAGCCTGTGCATCGCCGCGTACTCTTTACAATGTATGAATTGGGTAATTCCCACAACAAGCCATATAAAAAGTCTGCACGTATCGTCGGTGATGTCATGGGTAAATATCACCCCCATGGCGACCAAGCAATCTACGATACCCTCGTCCGTATGGCTCAAGATTTTTCGATGCGTTATCCGCTGATTGATGGCTGGGGTAACTTTGGCTCCATTGACGGCGACTCACCTGCTGCCATGCGTTACACTGAAGCGCGCATGGACAAGTTGACAGATGAGATGCTCGATGATATTGAGAAAGAGACCGTTGATTTTCGTCCGAACTACAATGAAGAATTTCAAGAACCTGTCGTCCTCCCCTCTCGCCTGCCCAACTTACTCCTCAACGGCTCGACCGGTATTGCCGTGGGTATGGCCACCAACATCCCTCCGCATAACCTTGGGGAACTCGTCGATGGCATCACGCACTATGTGGACAACCCCGACTGCTCGATTGATGATTTGATGCAGTTCGTCAAGGGACCCGACTTTCCAACCGGCGCCACCATCTGTGGTACCCGCGCGATTGAAGCGATGTATAAACTTGGCCGTGGACAAATGATCGTCCGTGGCAAAGCCGAGGTCGTCGAATACAAAAATAAAGAAGCCATCATCATCACCGAAATTCCCTACATGGTGAATAAGGCGAACATGATTGAGAAGATGGCCGAACTGGTGAACAACAAGGTCATTGAGGGCATTACGGATATTCGCGATGAGTCCAAGAGCGACATCCGTGTGGTGATCGAATTGAAGCGTGGCGCGATTGGACAAGTCGTTCTCAACAATCTCTACAAGCACACACAGTTGCAGACCACCTTCGGCGCCATCATGCTGGCCATTGACCAAGGCCGTCCAAAGGTGATGAATCTAAAAGAGCTTTTCCGCTGCTATGTCGACCACCGTTTCACCGTACTCACACGCCGGACGCGTTTCGAGTTGGCTAAAGCAGAGGCACGCAAGCACATTTTGGAAGGGCTGCTCATTGCCCTTGATAACCTGGACGAGGTGGTCAGAATCATTCGCGCATCAAAGAATCGAGAAGAGGCTAAGGGACGCTTGATCGAACGTTTCAGCTTCTCTGAACGGCAAGTCGATGCGATCCTCGAGATGCGTCTCTACCAGCTCACCGGACTGGAACGCGATAAGGTTGACGCGGAGTTGCGCGCCTTATTAGAGCAGATCACCTATCTGAACGGTTTGCTGGCTGACTCCGGAAAAATTTATGGATTGATCAAACAGGACCTCGTGGACATCAAGGCGAAATTTGTCACCTCCAGTAAGCGGGATGACAGCCGTCGCACACAGATCGTCCCCATGGAGGGTGAGGTCAACATCGAAGATCTGATCGCTGATGAACCCTGTGTTATTACCCTCAGCCATCGTGGATACGTCAAACGCGTACCGCTGACGGTCTACCGCGAACAGAAACGTGGTGGAAGAGGTATCACGGGCGCTGCCATCAAGGAAGAGGACTTCATCACCACCGTCTTTGTCGCGGACACCCACGACACCTTGCTCTTTTTCACAAACACAGGACGCGTCTTTGCTGAGCGCGCCTTTGATGTGCCTGAAGCGCCGCGGACCTCCTTTGGCAAACCGATCGTCAATCTTCTCCAGTTCCAGGAAAACGAGATGGTCGCAGCCCTACTGCCGATCCGTGCCTTTGCGCAAGACGTGGACATCATGTTTGCCACCGAACACGGAACCGTCAAAAAGACAGCGCTCGCCGATTACAAGAATGTGAACAAGAACGGCATCCGCGCCTTGAACATTGATGAGGGTGATAAACTCATTCAAGTTCGTCTGACCCATATCGGAGACGATGTTCTTTTGATCACGGCCAACGGACAGGCCATGCGCTTCAACGAGTCGCAGGTCCGTCGCATGGGTCGTACCGCCACAGGCGTCCGTGGCATCCGACTGGCAGCCGATGACGCGGTTCGTAGCTTCGATGTTGTCGACAATAGCGCCACCTTACTGGTCGCAACGGAGAATGGCTATGGCAAGCGCACAGAGTTCAATGGGTTTACGCCTCACCATCGTGGTGGCAAGGGAATGATTGCCATCAAGGATGATTCCGGGCGTAATGGTAAAGTTGTCGCTGCCCATGCGGTGAAGGAGGATCAATCCGTCATCATCATCACCTCTTCGGGCATGATGGTTCGCTCACCGGTCAGCGACATCCGCGTCTGCGGAAGAAGCGCCCAGGGCGTACGCCTCGTGCGTATGGACGAGGGCACGGTACTCGTCTCCGCCAGCATTGCCGATGCTGAAGAAGTCGAGGTGCCCGTTAACATTGTTCCGGCACTGCCCGACGACAATGATAACACCGACACAGAATCTCCGACCATTGCTGAAGAAGCAATGGAATAGATAAGGATTTAATCATGTTAGACATTAAGCGTATCCGTGAGAATTTTGATGAAGTAGCCGAAGGCTTAAGCCGTCGTGGTGCAGAGATCGCACTCGCTGAAACCGCACGTGACTTAGATGCCAAGCGTCGCGCAATCGTCGTGCAGGCGGATGAGCTCAAGACTCAACGCAATGCACGCTCGAAAGAAATAGGTGCCCTCAAGAAGGCTGGACAAAACACCGATGCCGTTCAAGCGGATGTCCGTCTGATCGGCGAACAGATTGCAGCCCTGGATGAAGAACTCCGCCAGACGGAGGAGGCACTTGAAACCGCCATGTTGCGCATTCCGAATGTGCCGTGCAAGACGATCCCGACAGGACCTGACGCCACAGCAAACCGTGTTGTGCGGTCATGGGGCTCGACACCCTCCTTCACCTTCAAACCGCTTGATCATATTGCTCTTGGCGAAAAGCTGGGGCTCTTCGATCTTCCGCGCGGGGTCAAGATCACTGGTTCAGGATTCCCCCTCATGAAGGGTGCAGGTTCAAAGTTGCAACGCGCCTTGATTCAATACATGTTGGATCTGCATACAGAGAAGCATGGGTACACCGAACTCCTTCCTCCCTTTGTCGTCAACAGCGCATCGATGCGTGGCACGGGCCAGTTGCCCAAGATGGCTGAAGACATGTACCATTGCGAGATTGACGACCTGTGGCTCATTCCCACAGCGGAAGTGCCGGTCACCAACTACCACCGTGACGAGATTCTTGAGAGTAAGTTGCCGATCTATCTTACGGCCTATACGCCCTGTTTCCGCCGTGAGGCTGGTTCAGCAGGAAAAGATACGCGCGGCATCCTGCGCGTCCACCAGTTTGACAAGGTCGAGATGGTCAAGTTCGTGGAACCCGAGACCTCCTACGACGAACTCGAATCCTTGGTCGTGAATGCCGAAGCGGTCCTGCAAGGACTCGGACTCCACTATCGGATTCTGGAACTTTGCTCCGGCGACATCAGCTTCTC
>Ga0247841_10006816_pt1 | contig 17347 bp, 22 predicted proteins | sample LaCruzMarch2015__2_FD_192410 | JGI IMG/M metagenome (GOLD analysis project Ga0247841, IMG submission 192410) | Freshwater microbial communities from meromictic Lake La Cruz, Castile-La Mancha, Spain - LaCruzMarch2015_18m | ecosystem: Environmental > Aquatic > Freshwater > Lake | place: Spain... | reverse complement strand
TATTCTTGGGATTGATTGCTGTTTTGCCCTCAATTATTGCAGGAGCAACAGGAGTAACCGGATTCACATTCTTAATCGGCGGAACATCTCTTTTAATCGTTGTCTCTGTAGTTTTAGAAACAATGCGACAGATAAACTCACAACTTCAAATGCGCGAGTATGACACTTTTTAAAATGCAAAAAGTCATAATAATTTTTGGGGCCCCGGGATCTGGTAAAGGGACGCAGGCGGGTTTGCTGTCTGAAAATTTGGGATTTTATCATTTGGAATCAAGTAAAGTTCTTGAATACTGCTTTAAGAACGAAGATACAAATAAAGTTTTTAGCATTGACGGGAAGGATTATAAAGTAGGCGGAGAAATTGAAAATTGGAAAACGGGAATTTTGACGAGCCCGCCTTTTGTTACGGTTTTAATGTTGGAAGAAATAAAAAAGCTGGCAGGACGGGGCGAGAGTTTTATTATGTCCGGCTCGCCAAGAACAATCTATGAAGTAGAAAAAGAAATGCCGGTCTTGGTTGAACTTTATGGAAAAGAAAATATTAAAGTATTGTTTTTGGAAATTTCAGCTGAAACAACAATTTTTAGAAATTCCCACAGAAAAATTTGCGAGTTAATGCGCCATTCAATTCTATCTAATAAAGAAACAGAAAATTTAACTATTTGTCCTCTGGATGGCTCAAAATTGGTGAAAAGGAAAGATTTGGATGACCCCGAAACAATCAAAGTAAGAATAAGGGAATATAATGAAAGGACTCTGCCAATGGTGGAATATTTTGAAAAAAATAATTTTCAAGTTAAAAAAATTAACGGGGAGCAATTTGTTGCAGATGTCCACAAGGATATCTTAGCTGCAATTCAATGATAAGCATAAAAACAAAAGAAGAAATAGAAATAATGACCGAGGCGGGGAGAATTTTAGCGGCTGTTTTAGCTGAAGTAGAAAAAATTGCAAAGCCGGGAATTACTACGTTAGAATTGGACAGGGCCTCAGAGGCCCTTATTTTAAAACACGGAGCAAAACCGGGTTTTAAAGATTATGACGGATTTCCTTATTCTCTATGCGCTTCAGTAAATGAGACCGTTGTGCACGGCTATCCGTCGGATTATATTCTAAAGGAAGGAGATATAATAGGCCTGGATCTTGGAGTGTTTTATAAAGGATATTATTCGGATATGGCCGTAACAATTCCCATTGGAGAAGTTTCTTTTGAAGCAAAAAGGCTGTTAATAGTGACAAAAAAAGCTTTAAAGCGCGGGATAAAAAAAGTCAGGCCTGGAAATACAACGGGTGATATTGGTAATACAATTCAAAGATATGTTGAAGACCAAGGCTTGGGAATTGTAAGGGATTTATGCGGTCACGGGATTGGCAAAGACTTGCACGAAGATCCAAAAATTCCAAACTTCGGGCAGAGGCACAAAGGAGAAGAATTAAAAGAAGGAATGGTAATTTGCATTGAGCCCATGATAACGATAGGCGATTATCGCCTTAAAAAAGCAGCCGACGGCTACGGTTACGCAACAAGAGACGGCTCTCTGTCTGCCCACTTTGAACACACAATTTTAGTCACCAAATTTGGTGCTCGTGTGTTGACCGAGTTATAAAAAAGCGTTATTCTCAAACCAGCACACGAAACTGTTTTCCAGGGCTGGTTTTTATTTTCACCACCCGGCAGTTTCACATAAAACTAAGGGGTTTTGCAATGGAAGACTACTCGCTGGAATTTTGGATCCGGATTGCCGTGGCCGTGGTTTTCTCTTATTTGGTTCTCAACCTGGTGATAATCTGTCAGGCGGTTGTCATCCGCCGGTTGAGAAAAAGAGAAGAGGAGTGGAAGCTTATTGCTCAAATTGCCGGAGTTCTACAGCTTTGTGAACTGCCGGATGGCGAATACCACATCGTCCGGTCCCTCAGCAAAACCAGCAGAGGCGGTGTCTACGAGATTAGGAAGGCTCTTAGTTGTTTGGACTTTGGCCCCGACTTTAGATTCGGACCCATGCTGACCATGTACCTTCCTGGCACCCGGCCCAATCCAGTCTTCAATGTCAAGGGCGGCAAAATCCACCAAATGAACATTGCGGAAGAGGCAGTGAGGGATTGGAGAGAAGAGGCTGCCGGTCAGGCAGGCGCTAGCCGAAAGTAGCAGGCTTTGAGTGGATTCGTCCGCCCACGGCTTTTTTATTTATTTCTGTTTTTATGATAATATATACAAATAAATTAAAATTATTTTATGAAAAATTTAATTGCGGCGAATTGGAAAATGAATCCAGGTTCGCAAAAAGAAGCACAAGAAATTTTTAGCAAAATTAAATCGGGAATAGGCGGATTAAAATCTGAAGTTGTTATCTGTCCACCAAATTTATATTTGTCAGCTTTAAAAGGCATGCTCCTGGGAGGGCCAGTCTCGCCGAGTCTAGGCGGGCAGAATGTTTATTTTGAGGACAAAGGAGCTTTTACCGGGGAAATTTCTCCGGCAATGTTAAAGGATTTTGGTGTTGAGTACGTAATAATCGGGCATTCTGAAAGAAGAAAATATTTTGGCGAAACAGACGAAATTATCTGTAAAAAGATAAAAAAAGCTTTAGATGCCGGTCTCAAAGTTATTTTTTGCATTGGTGAAACAGCAGAGGAAAGAGCGGCGGGCAAGACAAACGAAGTTCTAAAAAGGCAAATACAGGAAGGATTAAGAGATGTGATTGATATTAAGGGTGTTGATGTTGCTTATGAGCCGGTTTGGGCAATTAGCAGTGGAGATCCTTATAAAACGAAGGAGTTGCCGACTACGGAAAAAGTTAAAGAAATATCTGGTTACATAAGAAAATTTGTTAAACAGGATACGAGAATTCTTTATGGCGGTAGTGCCAATGCTGAAAATGCGAGAGATTATTTGAAAGATGCGGGTGTACAGGGGCTTTTAGTAGGCGGAGCATCGCTTAATGCCGAGGAGTTCGTTCGTATTGTAAAATCCGCCGAATGAGGTAGTATTACAATATGAACGACGAGATAGTAAATAATGGCCGTTTTTACAGTCCTAGTAAAGGAGATTTAGATTTTAAAGAGGTTATAAAAGAAATTTTTGATTATATTTCCGCCCAGCCGGAATTTTTTTATGATATCGTGGTGGGTTGCGACTCGCCTTCGTCTGACAAGCCATTCTTCCCAATTGCAATTGTGGTTTTGAGAAAGGGGCAAGGAGGGAGATTTTTTCTAAAAAAAATGCACTATCCGGATTCTTATCTAAAACGTTTTATGCATGTGCCCACAAATTGGAAACAGCGCATTTTGCAGGAAGTCTATTTATCTTGCGAGCTGGCTTTGTCTTTGCGTGAAACTCTTGAAAAAGAATTTGGGCAGGCTACTCCGACATTTAACTATCAATTTCAATATATACACGCCGATGTGGGGGAGATAGGAAAAACAAAGGAAATGGTAAAGGAGGTTGTAGGGCTAATTCGCAGTAACGGATTTGAGCCGTGTATTAAGCCCCAATCTTTTGCCGCCTCCGTTGTGGCAGACCGCTACACCTAAGTTTATTGCGGGAAATTATTTTTTGGTGTAAAATTATTGAATCATGAAATCTGACGAATTGCGCCAGAAATATTTGGAATTTTTCAAAGAGCAAGGGCATAAAATTATTCCCAGCGCTTCTTTGATTCCTGAAAACGACTCTTCAACCCTATTTACAAGTTCTGGTATGCAACCCCTGGTGCCCTATTTGCTGGGAGAAAAGCACCCCGAGGGAACTCGGATCTGCGATTCTCAAAAATCATTTAGAACTGTTGATATAGAAGAGGTGGGAGACAGCAGACACACTACTTTTTTTGAAATGCTTGGAAATTGGTCTTTGGGTGATTATTTTAAAAAAGAGCAGTTGAGCTGGATTTATTCCTTTTTGATTGACCAAGTCCAGCTTGATCCTTCAAGGCTTTATGCAACTGTTTTCAGGGGAGCTAAGGAAATTGGAGTGCCGGAGGATTCAGAATCTGTAAAAATTTTAAAAGAAATATTTAGTAAATACGGCATTGATGCAAAAGATGTTGATTTTTCAGAAAAAAACGGCATGCGGGGCGGAAGAATTTTTTATTATCCGGTAGAAAAAAATTGGTGGTCGCGGTCTGGAGTTCCGGAAAATATGCCTGTTGGCGAGCCGGGAGGTCCGGACAGCGAAATTTTTTATGATTTAGGTCCTGAGTTAAAAAAACACGAAAATTCTCAATGGGCCGAAGAACCCTGCCATATAAATTGCGACTGCGGAAGATTTATTGAAATCGGAAACAGCGTTTTTATGGAATACAGGAAAACCGAAAAAGGCTTTGAGAAGCTAAAGCAGAAAAATGTGGATTTTGGCGGGGGATTGGAGAGAATTACAATGGCCTCTCAAGGCGTAGACAATGTTTTTGATACAGACCTATTTAAGCCAATAATGGATTCCATTCCAGAAGCCCCCTTAAAGGATAAAAGGATAATAGCGGACCATTTTAAGGCTTCGGTATTTCTGATTTCTGATGGAGTTTTGCCTTCAAACAAGGAAAGAGGATATTTTCTGCGTAGGCTTTTAAGGCGGGCTATGGCTTATTCAAAAATAAATAATTTTGGAGAAGAGGGGCCGATTGGGTTGATAAAAAAAGTTGTAGAAATTTATAAAGATCAGTACCCTGATTTGGAAAAGAATCAGCAAAAAATTATTGATGTAATTTACGAAGAGCGTAAAAAGTTTGCCGAAACAGTGGATAAGGGCTTGAAGGAATTAGAAAAAATGGAAACACTGGACTCAAAATTAGCATTTTTTCTTTTTCAGACATTTGGACTTCCATTTGATATTATAAAGGACTTAAATCCGGAAAAGTCCAAAAATCTAAAACAGGAAGATTTTGAAAAAGAGTTGGAAAAGCACCAGGAGCTTAGCAGAACAGCCAGTGCGGGGATGTTTAAAGGGGGATTGGCCGATGCGTCGGAGCAAACAACAAGATTGCATACAGCTACGCATTTGCTTTTGGCCGGTTTAAGAAAGGTTTTGGGGGAGGATGTTTTTCAAAAAGGAGCTAATATTACAGCAGAAAGAATTAGATTTGACTTTTCGCATAAAGAAAAAATGACCAGTGAACAAATAAGGGATGTGGAAAATTTTGTAAATGGTATAATAGAAAAAGACCTGCCTGTTTGGTTTGAGGAGATGACTTTAGACGAGGCTCGGAAGATTAATGCCATGGGCGTTTTTGAGTCAAAATACGGAGAAAAAGTGAAAGTTTATTTTGTTGGCAAAGAAGATGAAAATGTGAGCAAAGAAATTTGTGGAGGGCCTCATGTTGAGCACACAGGAATTTTAGGAAAATTTAAAATACAAAAAGAAGAGAGTTCTTCTTCTGGAGTAAGAAGAATAAAAGCAGTTTTAGAATAAAATCGCTCGAAAATAAATTTTAGTCGGCACCGGCGTCGAAATTTCCAGCGAAATTTCGCACCTCATTCTCGGCAATTTTTCCGCTTCGCGGAACCGTGCAAAATTGCCTGCGAAGGTGCCTTTAAAATTCATTTTCTCGCTTTTTCAAAATACATGGCAAAAAAAATATACGACATAAAGCCCCCAAAAATGGTGCAAAAGGTTGAGGAAAATCTAAAAGATTTTTTTGATGGCGACACAAAAAAGCGCACCGGAAAACACTCTTCAAAGAAAGTCACCAAAGAAAACAATCACAAAAAAGAAAGGCGCTCGCCATTGGCTGGAATTTTAATCGGAGTTGGGGTATTGGTGGTTGTGGCTGCCGTATATTTATTTTTCAAATTGCCAAAAGCAGATATCGCGATTTGGCCAAAAACCGATGTCTTGAGCTTTAAGCAAACAGTAACCGGAGACAAAACAGCTGACCTGGTTGATTTAACAAATAAAACCATCCCTGTACAGTATTTAGAGGAGGAAAAAGAGGGTTCGCAGGAGTTTCCTGGCACAGGTTCTGCGTCAGACGACGGCAAGGCAACAGGAACAATTAAGGTTTATAATAAATATGACCCTCCGGCACCTTTAACTTTAAAGGCAGGAACCCACTTTTTATCTGATTCCGGAAAATACTTTGTGACTCTGCAGAAAATTGTTATACCTGCAGCAAAAAAATCTGGAGGCAAAATTACACCCGGATCAATTGAGGTGAAAGTTGTGGCAGCCGAATCTGGGCCGAGTTTTAATATAAAATCAGCAAAGTTTTCTGTACCGAAATTAGCCGGCACGCCTTATTATTACAGTGTTTACGCAGAATCGTCTGGCGAAATGACAGGCGGGTATACGGGCAAGGTAAAGAAAGTAACAGATGACGATATCCAGGAAGCAAAAGCAACTTTAACAAAAAAACTTTTGGGTGATGCAGAAACTTCTCTAAAAGGAAATATTTCTTCTGAATACATTTTATTGGACAACGCCATATCAAGCGAAACCGAAACTTCATCTTCATCGGTCAAGGCAGGAACTGTGGCAGAAAATTTTACCTATAAAGCAAAAGTTATCGCAAGAGCTTTGGTTATCAAGAAAAGCGATTTAGATAAATTCGCCAAGGATTATATAATTTCGCAGATGCCGGATTCTAAAACTATGTTAGATAAAAGTTATAGCATCAGTTATAAGGCGCAATCGGTTGATATTCAGGACGGCAAGATGGTTTTAGATTTGGAATTTTCGTCAAAGGTTTATCAAGGCATTGATAAAAATTCTTTAGTTTCTTCGTTCAGGGGAATGACAGCTGCCCAGATAAATGATTCAATAAATAACAGCTTTGGAGAGCAGGTATCTAAAGTAAAAGTTAGTCTATGGCCGTTTTGGGTCACAACTGCTCCCAGGAACCAAAAAGTGATAAACATAGACCTCAAGTTTGAGTAAATTGCTAAGGCTATTGACCTTTTTGAGGTAATTTGCTAATATTATTCGTATATAGTAATGGAAGAAAATAACCAACAAGATTCGAAAAAAACCGTCAGGGTTGAGGGGAGGGTTTTAGAGGCTTTACCCAATGCCTTTTTTAAGGTAGTATTGCAAGATGGAAGGGAGATAACGGGTTTCCTTTCCGGAAAAATGAGAATGAACCGGATTACAATTTTGCCGGGAGACAGAGTAACATTGGAAATGACGCCCTACGACGAATCGAAGGGCAGAATAGTTTATCGGCTTAAATAGTTTAACACGGCACTAAGAAAATTTTTCACGCCCGCCAAACCCACGGCCAGCCCGAATGAAAAATTTTCCTAGTGCCGCTTAATTTTAAAAAAGATGAAAATAAGACCATCATTAAAAAGAATTTGTAATGATTGCAAGATCGTCAGAAGAGAGGGGCGTCTTTATGTAATTTGCAAAAAAAATCCAAAACATAAACAAAGACAAGGCTAATTTAAATTAAATTTTTATGCCAAGAATCGCTGGGGTAAATATACCCGAAAACAAAAGAATAGAAATCGCTCTAACTTATATCTACGGAGTAGGCAGGGCTTTGAGTAAGAAAATTTTGGCTGAAGTAAAAATTGATATAAATAAAAAAGCATCCGACTTAACTGCAAAGGAAGTTAACGATTTAAAGGACTACATTGAAAAGAATTATAAAATTGAAGGAGATTTGAGAAGGCAGGTTATGATAAATGTTAAGAGGCTAAAAGATATTGGAGCTTGGAGAGGATGGAGGCACATAAAGGGTTTGCCAGTTAGAGGTCAAAGGACAAAAACAAACAACAGAACAGTAAGGGGCAATGTCAGAAAAACAATGGGTTCTGGCAGAAAACCAGCCGCAACACCAACATAACGAAATCCGAAGCACGAAATCCGAAATCCGAAACAAATTCAAAAAGTTTCGAATTTCGAAATTCGAATTTCGAGTTTCTTTTACGAAGTAAAAAGCTATGGGAAAAAAACATATAATAGAAACAAATCAAGAGGATTTGATAAAAGAAGGAGAAAAGGTTGATGCCGCAGTCAAAAAAGAGGCAAAAGTAAAATCAACCTCCGGTGTTTTGGAAGGAAAAATATTCGTATCCTCTTCTTATAATAACACAATACTAACCCTGACAAATCAAAGAGGCCAAGTTTTGGCTTGGAAATCAGCAGGTTCAGTAGGATTTAAAGGCACAAAAAAAGCCACTTCCTTCGCTGCCTCAAGAGTTGCTGAAGCAATTGCAAATATTTGTAAAAAAATTGGAGTTGAAAAAGTAGAAGTTTTAATAAGGGGCATTGGAGCCGGACGCGAATCAAGCGTAAGGACTTTGGTTGCCCAGGGATTAAATATTGTTTCAATAAAAGATGTTACTCCGGTTCCGCACAATGGATGCAGGCCGAGAAAAATTCGAAGAGTCTAATCTAAAAATATGCAATACGATCAATGTAAAACTTGCAGGCGTTTAGGGCAAAAGCTTTTTCTAAAAGGAGATCGCTGTTTTTCGCAAAAATGCGCAATGGTTAAAAGAGCTTATGCTCCAGGGCCGCAAAAAAAGAGATCAGGCGGAACACCCTCAGAATACAAAAAATCTTTGTATGAAAAGCAGACATTGAAAAAATGGTATGGCCTTTCAGAGCGCCAATTTAAAAAATATGTCAAAGAAACCCTCGAGAAAATGGGCAAGGTTGAAAACGTTTCAAACGAACTTATTAAAAAACTGGAAAGCAGGCTGGACAACACAATTTTCCGCCTTGGGTTTGCCAATTCAAGAATTCAGGCAAGACAGCTTGTTTCCCATGGTTTTTTTAAGGTAAACGGAAAACCGGTAAATATTCCTTCTTATAAAGTTAAAAAGGGAGACATAATTACGGTAAAAGAATCAAAAAAGAAAAAGAACTTCTTCAAAGAAATGCCAGACCAGTTGAAACGCAAAGAAACTCCCGCCTGGCTTTCGTTTGATAAAGCTAAATTTGAAGCAAAAGCAATCGGCGAACCTAATCTAGACGAGGTTAAGCCGCCGGCAGAAATATCGTTAATATTCGAGTTTTACTCACGTTAATTTTAGAGCTTTGTTGCAGGGTGATAGCCAGGGCGCAAAGCCCGAGCTGATATCTGCCAAAAATCTAACAAAAGATGATTTCATTACCACTACCTCCAAAAATAATCCAAAAAAAGCAGAACCATGCTATTTTTGAGATAGAAGCCCTTTACCCGGGATATGGAGTTACAATTGGAAACTCGTTAAGGCGCGTGCTTTTGTCTTCTTTGCAGGGCGCATCAATAACCCAGGTTAAAATTAAAGGTGTTTCTCATGAATTTTCCACAATTCCAGGAGTTTTGGAAGATGTAATTATGATTTTGTTGAATCTTAAGAATTTGAGATTCAAAGTTTTTGAGGGTGAATCCGCAAAAGTTGAATTGTCTGTAAAGGGCGAGCGAGAGGTAAAAGGGTCAGATTTTAAAACCTCAACTTCAGTAAAACTCGTAAACCCGGACCTACATATCGCTACAATAACCGATAAAAAAACTGAATTAGAAATAGAGCTTTTTGTTGAGAAGGGAATTGGATACGAACCAAAAGAACAGAGAAAAAATAAAAAAGCTGAAATAGGAATGATTGCCATGGATGCAATTTTTACTCCTATTAAAAATGTAAATTTTCAGGTTGAAAATATGAGGGTTGGCGACAGAACGGATTTTGACAAATTAAGTTTAGACGTTGAAACCGACGGCACAATAACTCCCGAAGAAGCGTATTTTGAGGCCTGCGAAATACTTTTAAAACATTTTAATATAATTTTTGAAGGAAAAGCCGGAAAAGAAAAAGAAGCTCCCGCAGAGGCTACTGCTGAAAAATCAGAAGAAAAGACTGCTTCAAAAGATCCAGCCGACATTGCTGTTGAAGATTTAAAGTTTACAGGAAGGACCTTAAATGCCTTGGTTAAAAACAACATAAAAACAGTCGGAGGCATTTTGAGAAAATCAGAAAAGAGTTTGTCTGAATTAGACGGAATGGGGGACAAAGCAGTATCTGAAATAAAGAGAAAGATTAAAAAATTAGGATTCGAGATTAAGGCAGAATAATACCATGAGAAAGCTAAACAAAGGAAGAGGTTTATCAAGACCTAAAAACCAGAGAACAGCCTTGCTAAGAACATTAGCTAACAGCCTTTTTTTGTATGGAAAAATTCAAACCACAGAAGCAAAAGCAAAAGAATTGAGGCCTGTTGCAGAAAAGCTTATTACAAAGGCAAAAGCAGGGGATATGCATAACAGAAGGGTTCTTGCCAGAGATTTAACTCCGGCAATGGTCAAAAAAACTATTGAAGAAATCGCTCCAAAATACAAAGAAAGAAAAGGCGGTTACACAAGGATTATAAAAATCGGTCCGCGCCATTCGGACGGAGCAAACATGGTGATAATTGAATTGGTAAAATAACATGGAAAAAATTGAAAGAAAAACAATTACAATAGACGCAGACGGAAAAAATTTAGGCAGGCTTGCCGTTGAGGTTGCTGTTTTACTGCGCGGAAAAAACAAGCCGAGCTTTGTTGCTTATAGGGATATGGGCGATGTTGTGGTTGTAAAAAATATAGAAAAGATGAAATTTTCCGGCAACAAATTGGAAGGCAAAAACTATTTCCATTTCACCGGATATTTGGGAAATTTAAGGAAGGCAACATTAAAGGAAGTTATAATAAAGAAGGGCCCTAAGGAAGTTTTAAGAAGAGCTGTTTTGGGCATGCTTTGCAAAAACAGATTAAGAGCCCAGCAAATAAAAAGATTAAGGTTTGATAAATAAATATGGTTGAGAAAAAAACGACTAAAAAAATTATAAAGAAATCAGAGCCTGTTGAAATAGTTGCTCCAGCTGTTTATGTGGAAACTAACAAGGAGGAATTGATTGCAGAGGAGGAAATTTCAAGAGAAATTGCTGAAAAAATAAAAGAAGACGCCGGAAAGCCCGACAGATATTTTGAAGCAGTTGGAAGAAGAAAAACCGCAGTGGCCAGAATCAGGCTTTATACAAAAGGAGACAAGGAATTTATTGTAAACAATAAGGCATATAACCAATATTTTCAAACACAAGACGACCAAGAAACAGCAATTTCTTCAATGAGGAAAATGAAATGCTTTGATAAGTTCAGGGTTACTGTAAAAGTGGAAGGAGGAGGCCATCATGCGCAAGCTGAAGCCATAAGGCATGGAACAGCCAGGGTGTTGGTTGAATTCAACGCAAATTTTAGAAAGAGACTAAGAAAAGCAGGATTTTTGACAAGAGACCCAAGAATGAGAGAAAGAAAGAAATTCGGACTTCGCAGGGCACGACGCGCACCACAGTGGGCAAAACGATAAAATTGAAAAACACCTCGAAAGGGGTGTTTTTGTTTTATAAAATTGACAATGATATTTAATTATTATACAAATAATGCGCGAGTAAGATAGCAACATACCTTTAGATAGGAGGGTTTTCGCATGGGAAAGGCAATAGTTGTCAGCTATAACGCCATTACGGGTATTCCCGAAGGGCGTTATGCGAAGGGGAATGCCATTGCCTACTCGGCCGACTGGGGAAGAGCATTCACAGCCGAAAACGTGGAGGCTGGTTCTGCCGGCCGAAGAATCGCCGAGGCCCAGCAAGCAGTCGCGGAGGGGACTCTGGGCGCCTTGGTTGGAATGATTAAGGAGGATTTACACCAAGTGGACACGGTGTATGTGTATGTCGGCGTAAGAGCCAAGGAGGGCTCAAAGCACCTCATCAGCAGGCTCAAGGCGCTCGGTAAAGCCGTTCACATGGTCGCGTGCAAATGCGACCGGACTGAAAAAGTCGCCTTCGCCAAGATGGTTGATGTGGATATCATCTGGGCGGATGAGTGCGGCGGTCACAATATGTGCGCTGAAATCTTCATACAGCACTGCTGATTCCGCATTTCGCGCACTTATGTTCTTTGTTTCAAGTTTGCCGCCTGGTTCGCCCGGCGGTCTTTTTTTACATTCGCTCACACACGTCTGAGCGAATTGGTTCGTGGACTTTTGGAGGTAAAAAAGGTATAGTTTTATCAGCACCTGGAAAATTGAATACCGAATGTTTCGGATTGTTTTCTAGGCAGACTTTTTGCGGGGATTATAATATGGCAGAAGCTGTACCAGACGATCGCAAAGCTAAAGAGGAAGCGGCGCAGGCCACGCTTAGTGCCTTCGTCCAAAAGGGTCCTTTGCAGGAAGGATTCTATGTCGCCTTGATGACGGAGGTTTGCCGCGAGGATGCTAGCGGAGGGCCTGTTTCCTCGCTTGGCTTTCTCGAAGACAACAAGCTGGCCAAGGTTTACGCGGGACAGCAGCCTGGTCCTGGTCCAGAGCACCATTATACCAGGGAGGTGTATGTGCTCACAGACGGAACTACGGTCTTTGAGCTGAAGTGGAATCCGGCCCCGATACTCGACGGGAAACGGATTTCGGCGGTTGTCCAAGATAACATTCGGGTAAGGTTTACGCCCGAGGAGTGGAACCTTTTGGGGCTATAGGTCCGCAAGGACGGCAGGGAGATGACTCTCTGTTTTTTTATGCCTTGAATAATTTTTTTGAAATGATAAAATATATCCATGCTTAAAGAACTTATTGATAAATTTTACGAAGAGAATCAAAGAAATAAAGAGCAAACGCGGTTTTATGTTACAGACGCAGGCAAATGCCCCCGCGCTGTTTTTTTTAGATTTAAAAATGTTCCCCGAGAACCCGTTGAAGCAAGAATTATGCGGATATTTGAAAATGGAGAACACATACACAGAAATATTTTCAATATTTTATACAGATTGAGAATTGGAGTAACCACCGAGATTCCTATTCCATCGCAAGAAATAATCTCCGGCCGAGCAGACGCCATTTTGTGCATCAACAATGAAAATTATGTTTTAGATATTAAGAGCATGAACAGCATGATTTTCAGAAAGCTTGTTGAGCCCAAAGAAGAAAATGTTTATCAAATACAGCTTTATCTGCACTATTTTAATATAAAAAAAGGCATACTGCTTTACATAGATAAAGACCAGCAGGAAATTAAAGAGTTTTTTGTGGAGTATGATGAAAATCTCTGCAAAGATTTGCTGGACAAATTTTACGCGCTAAAGGCAGATGTTGAGGCAAATAAAATTCCGGCTCGTTTGCCGGAATACCCGCGCAACTGGCAGTGCAATTATTGCCAGTTTAAGGACGTTTGCAAGCTAACCAACGGAGATGAGGTCTCGTGGGAAGATTTTAAAAAGAAGATAGAATCAATTACTGCGTAAGCTGCTCAGAAACCAACGTGCTTGTGCCGGTTTGAATATATAGTTTTTTGTCTTGCTGGCTAAAATATATTTTAGGATTTTTTGCATCAACCTGAACCTCAATTATGTTTATTTCGTTATTGGTATCAATTTCTGAGATTTTTATTTTTCCATTTAAAGTAAATACTACGTAATCATTGTTAAGCCAGAAGCAGTCGCTGATTTTTTCTGAAAACCTGTTTAAAAATACTTTGTTAAAAGTTTTATCGTTTAAATAAGAATACAAAATTTCATAATCATTGCAATAAAGCACTCTGCTGTGGTCTGGAGAAATTTTAATGCTTGTTACCGGAGAATAAAACGATTCAAATATTTTTTCAGGAGTTTTTCCGGTAAAATCGGATTTATAAAATGCTCCGTCTTTTGAAACCCAGTATAAATTGTTTTGAAAGGTATCAAATGCAATTACATTTTTTGCCACAAGAACGGGTTTTGTTAGGCTGTTGTCGTAGAGATTGCCGGTTTTAATCGCGAATTGCTGTTTTTTCTCAAAAGGGGATTGAGTTTTTTCGACAAGCGCCTGAAAGGCGATATTTTTTTTAAACAGAGTAATGTGCTCAAGTTTTGTAACCTCTTTTTCTTTCACTTCCAAGGTTTTTTGGTAGTCAAAGTAGCCGTCTTTTTTTACTAAAACAATGTGATTTTTAGGAAGAAGGTTTTGGGTAAAAACCGAGTTTGAAATTCCGCTGGTTTGGGCAACCGATTTTGAATCTATAAGCACTTCAGCCGGGCTGGGCCAAACTCTTAAATAAATTCCGCCGGTTGCCACAAGCTTTTTTTGTTCAAGGTCTATTCTGTAACCCAAAGAATATCCGATAATAACCGGAGTCATAGAAAAAAATAAAACCACGCAGACAATTAAGATGATAAGGCGGATTTTTTTTGACATTTTTATATGGTATTTATACCACAAAAACCATTAAATTTCACCGTTGACAATGTAAGATTTTTTATGTATTATGTATGTATTCTTGGGTGGTCCAGGAATAACTTTTTTGGAAAAGGAGCAGTAAATTGACAACCGAACAGATCTGGGAATTGTATTCCCAGGGAAAGATCGAGGCCGCCGGAGTAGCCGCCACAAACGAGCTTTCCCAAACGGCCGATCTTGCTACTAAGCAATCGCTTCACGCGATACTTGCTTGGTGTGCCTATCGGCGACAGCGTTACGAAGAAGCCTTGGAATGGATTGCCAAGGCAGGAGAAAATCAGCGCGCTATTGATTGTCACGTCTACGTCCTAGCTTACGCAAAAGGCTACGCGAACGACAAGATGCTCTTTGAGCTGGTCGAGAAGTTGGCGGGTAATATAAACGCCAGCAACGCACTCGTGATCCGCGCAAGGATGCCGGAAAGCACTGTCGAACACGAGCAGGTATGGAAGATGGCGCAAAGCTTTGCAGAGGGCGCCGACGTCAGCAAGCGAGATGTACCATTGGCGAATCTTCTGCACAACTGTTCGCGGTTCTTCCTTGACAAGGCACGCGACCGGCGAGATCTCAAGTTTTCACTTGGCCTTATCGAGGTTGCCTTGGCCCATTATGGCGAGGTGTCAAATTGGCACCATCGGGCCGCGGCGAATTTCTGGAAATCGCACATCCTGGAAAAGCTGTCGGCGATTCCCGATGCCTTCGTGGCTGCTGCGACGTCGCTCCGGATGTGGGAATGCCAGTGCGCATTGGAAAAGAAAACAGCGCCCTTCCTGGACAAGCTGGAGTCGGTGCGCGGCCGCGTAGTGGAGTTGGCTGGCAAGCTGGTGGAGTTCGCCAAGCGCGCCAACGGCTAGAGCTCGTTGTTTTGGGGGCGATTCGTCGCTTCGGGGTTCACGCAAGTGGCCCCTCTTTTTTTAGATAAGAGAGAAATTTAAGTTGCTCTTCAATAGAATTAAAAGTTTCCAGGGCAATGACTTTTCCAAATAAAAATTTAGGCAAGGTTTTTAAATAATCAAAGTCGCTTAAATCTTTTATTGTATGCATGTCGCAATTTGTTTTTGGGTTATAACCGTTTAGGTGGTTGCAATCAAAATATTTCTTATTATTTTTTTTGTCAAAAACATATTCAAAATCTTTGTTTAATTTTTCCATCCCAGCTTTAAAATGCGCTAAATCAACGCAAAACCCGCCAATTTTTTTAACATCTACTTTTTTTGAAACAACGTTATCAAAGTTCATTTCTAAACATAAATCTTTATAAAACCCGCGCCATTTAAGTATGTCATCTTGCGCAAAATTTTCTTCGTGCAAAGTAAAATATTTTGTTTTAAATTTCTTTTTTAAAAGCGTCAGTTCATCTGTGGAAAAGTCATGCCTTATGTGGACCAAGGGAATGTTTTTAATTTTAGAGGATAGTAGGGAAGTGTAAATTTCTCCCCGGTCTTGTTTTGCAATAAATTCCAAAAATAGCGAGGCTTCTTTAATGCCCAGTTTTTGGCACTCTTCTATTTTTTCTAAAATTTCTGCTTGTGTTTTACCTGTTAAACCTATGATTATCATGGTTAAATTATACAATAAAAAAGAAGTTTTAAAACTATTGACAAAGTATGATTAATATTATATAATAAAGAATATAGGTTATTTTTACACATCTTGATTATAAATCAGTTCTAATATAATATTAAGCATACTAACAACCATAATGGCTGAAAAATTCGTAATAAATGGAGGTAAAAAATTGGAAGGAACTATTGAAGTAATGGGCTCAAAGAATTCTGCCTTGCCAATTTTGGCTGCAACCATTTTGACAAAAGAACCCTGTATCATTTCAAATGTGCCGTTAATTGAGGACGTGCTGAAAATGATAAGCATTCTTGAAAAGATGGGGGCAAAGGTTGAGTGGGTAGAAGAGAAAAAAATAAAAATTCAGTGCGAAAATATCAACCCGGCAAAAATTTCAAACGATCTTTTGGGGCATTTTAGGGGAGCAGTTTTGCTTTGGGGGGCGTTGCTGGCAAGGTTTGATAAATTTCAGTCTGCAGCTCCGGGCGGGTGCGTTATTGGGGCAAGGCCTTTAGACACTCATTTTGACGCATTTATGCAAATGGGAGCCAATGTTGCTCAGCGCGGTAAAATTTTCTATTTCAGCAAATCACCCGAAAGCATAAAAGGCGAAAGAGAGGTTGCTCTTGATGAGTTTTCTGTTACAGCAACCGAAAACATTCTTTTGTTTGCCAGCTCTTTGCCACAAAGAACAGTTTTAAAAATTGCAGACCAAGATTATCAGGTTCAGGAATTGGCAAAAGTTTTAAAAAAAATGGGGGCTAAGATTAAAACGGGCCTGCATGAGTTTGAAATTCAAGGAGTTGAAAATTTAAAAGGTTTTAACCACAGTCTGATTGCCGATCCAATTGAAGCCGGAACTTTTATATTGGCAGCTTTGGCAACAAGGGGAGAAGTTTTGGTTAAAAATGTTGAAAGAAATTATCTTTCGCTTTTTCTGAAAAAGTTAAAAGCTTTTGGCGCGAATTTAGAATTTCCCGACGAGAAATCGGTAAAAGTTTTGCCTTCCCCAAAATTAGTTGTAGACAAAATTCAGAGTATGCCGTATCCTGGAATGCATACAGACTTACAGCCGGTGTTCGGGGTATTGTCTACACAGACAAAAGGAGCTACATTAATACATGACCCGCTTTACGAAGGAAGGTTGAAATATTTGGAAGAATTGAATAAAATGGGAGCAGATATAATTTTCTGCGATCCGCACAGGGCAATTGTAAACGGGCCTACGCATTTGCATGGAGTTGAAATTCCAAGTTTGGATTTGAGGGCAGGGGCATCTTTGATTATTGCCGGATTGGTGGCACAAGGAACTACAACAATAAACAACGCTTATCAGGTGGACAGGGGCTATGAAAAAATAGAAGAGAGATTGCAAAAACTGGGTGCGGACATTCGCAGAATTTAAAATTTAAAATTTCAAATTTAAAATTATCAAGTATGTTTAATACCAAAATCGCAATAGATTTGGGGACCTGTAATTCTCTGGTTCATGTACAGGGCAAAGGACTTGTTTTAAACGAGCCGTCGGTTGTGGCAGTTTCCTTGACCGACAGACGAATTTTGGCAGTAGGGGAGCCTGCAAAAGAAATGATTGGCAGAACTCCTTCTGAAATTAAAGTAT
>Ga0247841_10006814_pt1 | contig 17351 bp, 14 predicted proteins | sample LaCruzMarch2015__2_FD_192410 | JGI IMG/M metagenome (GOLD analysis project Ga0247841, IMG submission 192410) | Freshwater microbial communities from meromictic Lake La Cruz, Castile-La Mancha, Spain - LaCruzMarch2015_18m | ecosystem: Environmental > Aquatic > Freshwater > Lake | place: Spain... | reverse complement strand
TGAAGGACCCGTGGGTCCAGTAATACCAGTGCCTCCTGTGCCACCCGTTTTGCCATATTTATTAATTATATCATTGTTGTTCAGGTAAGGCGTCGAATAGCAAATGGGTTTGTTTGCCCCCGCATTTGTTATTGTATTGTTGTTTTTTATTTTTTTTATATAATCACTGGGGTTCATATATAATAGTCATATTATGTGTCGTTTATATTACAAATCATACATTGTTTTAAGAATCAAACAAAAAGAAAAATCTTTAGAATTGAGATTCACGGTTCTTCCCCAAACATCATAAAGTCGTATTTGCATTTTTTGAATATCCACAGGACCGAAATATTCTCTCGCAACATTTTCCTTGACCACCATTTTGTTTTCTGTTTTGCACATACCGATTCTCGCTAAAATATTGGAATTCAATACGGAATTTTGAAAGGCCGAGACAAAACCATTGTTCACATTGTTGTTGTAATCATCGATACTCAAATACATGGTGTTCATATTGTTGAGCCAAAGGGGCGATTCCGACACGTAGTTGAGAGAACCACTATAGTATGTTTGTGTAAACCCCATCATCCACCCCAGTTTGAATTGAGGTGTTATGGTAATTTCTCTGTTTCCTTCCGTATCCAACGAAAAATCCAAGACAATATTATCAAAGGGTTGAACCGTGTTGTTTGTGTTTAAAAGGGTCTTGCCCGTTCCTGTGCCGTCCGTCGTGGTGTCTATGCTCCAAGACAAACAGGCAAACAGGGGGCTTTGGTCAGCAAACATGCCATTGAGTATATCCATCAATCCTTGCCCCGTATAATTTCCATCGGGGACGACCACCAAAAAAGTTTCGCTTTCGCCAGTGGAAAGACTCGCTGTAACAGAGAAATAATTGTTGTTCAAGGAACTGGTAATGTTGTAAAAAGTGGTGGGGATTTCGACAGAAGACAATTCCATGGAGACGACCTTTACAAATCGGTCGGGCAATTGCAACAAAAAATCGGTGCTTGCCGTGTTGCCGTAATTTTGTCGGTATTTCGTATCGACAACCAGTGTTTTGGTTAGAATGCGTTTGTCCAAGGGATTGATGATTCCCGAGAAATACTGCGAGGGTTGTGTATAGACGTATTGTGTGGTGGGATGTTGAACAATTTCGTTTTCTCTCGACACGATAGGTTTCGTTCGGGGAATCTCCATCTTGTCGAGTGGATAGTTTTGCGGAAGGGTGGTTGCGACGGGAACGGGTTTCGTTTTTTCGTCAATCAGCCATTTTTTGGCGGAAGATAAAAAATCAATCAAATCAGCTTTCAATCTTTTGCTTACATGACCCGAATTCAGCAATTGTTCTCTGATGCGGTATTCTTTGTCTTCAATCTCTTGGCGTTTGTATGTTTTGTCGGTTTTCAATCCAAAAAAACGTTCGATTTCTCTCAAAGTGTAATTTTCAATATTCAAATCAAAGGGGGGTGGCGAAGAGGCCGCACTGTTGCTCATTTTATAGATGCAAATATTTTATTTATGCCTTTTTATTTCGAATCTTTATATGCGGTTAAAGTATAATGTCATTGGCGACTTTCAAAAAAAAAACACAATCACAATACAAAAACAACAGTGTTGGATACAAAAACTTTTCCATCAATGGAACCACCCGTTCGCAAGGGTATGTTGGACAGGATTCACGCAGTCGTTCCTTAATTAAGACACCTATGGTGGGCAATGTGTATAAAGGGTATGGTGGGCATTTAGGAACATACAAGCAATCCGTGGTGTATCCATCGGGAATCCAATACCAAGAAAACGCAACCGACATTGTAAAACCTTCGGTTCTCTCAAACAGCGGAAGCATCGCAACACATTATAGATGGATTCGCCGACCTGCTCCCTTTGCGACCGTCAAACCCGACAATCCCTTGAATCAAAGTCAAGGTGCGTATGTTGCGAATTTAAGTCGTGCGGTGGTGAATAGCATTGTGGAATCCCCCTTGAAAACAACGGGGGATTCGCTCTCTGCCAACACGCCCTACATTTACAAATACACCAATTACAACAAAAAGGCATTGTGCACGGAACTGACCACCAAAACATTGGGTCCGTTGAGTCAATCCGATTATACATTCAGGTTGTCCGATGCTTGCACGGGAACGACGTTGCCCCGCATTACCTATAGTGTTCAGCGGGAACCGTTTGCGGGGTTTTAACTGCGTTGAAGATTCATATTATGATATAAAAACACAATAAAACATGATTTTGTGTATTTAACAATGCAGTTTTTCGACGAATTTTCTAAAATTCAAAATGTTTTGTCTTTTTGCCGTTAAAGCGTCTATTTTCGTTTTCAGTGCGTCTTTTTGTTGGGTCAATTCAATGATGAACGCATTGGGTTCTTCGAAATGACATTCGGTTAAAGCATCGGGATGGACTTTGAGAGAAAGTTTCGAATAGAGTTTGTCAATGAAATCGGGTTTCACGGGGTCTTTTTTATCGAACGATTCGACCTCTTTCAACCACATATTTTTTAATGAAAATTCACACACAGGCTCTTGTGTTGAAGGTTTTTGTTTTTCCTTTTTGATTGGGGTTTTCTTTTTCGAGGGTTTCGGTTTCGAGAGACTCTTCTTGACAGGAGTTTTCTTTTTCTCACAAACATGAGTTTTGGGATTTTTACGTGTTCCATTTGGACATCGCATGACACTATACGTTATTGTCCTATTTTGTGTAAAGGGGTGAAAAATTGATTTAAAACCGTTGATTCAATCATTTTTAAAATGGAAACATCCACATTAGAAACGGAATATCTTGAAACCTTGACAGACAAGGAAAAACAAGGCTACAGCATCGCAAAATCGCATTTGGGTTCTGCGTTTCGGTTGGATGTCAGCGTCGGGTTTGTCGAATGGTTGAAAACCAAAATAAAATAGGTTGTTATTCGGTCTCATTACTAAAATCACACGTTAATTTTTTATATTGTGAATAGTTTATGGTTTCTTTCTCTGGTTTTGTGGGTTCTTCCTGCATGGATTCTCTTTCTTTTTTGAATTGAGAATAGTTTATGGTTTCCCTTTGTGTTTTGTGTTCCCCATCAAAGATGCCGTCAAACTGAGTGGGTGTATTTGCATACACGGATTTCTTTTCTTTTTTGGGAAGAAATGAAAAATCGTCTATTTTGCCCAACCGAATGAATCGGTTTATGGTGTGTTGAACTTCTTTCTTTTTTTCCACAAGTTGAATCTTTGGAATCTTTTTCGGAAAAAAGAAGAAATAAATATTTTTGATGGTTGTTTGGAACCAAGAAGACTTTATTTCTGGTTTTGGTGCAACCACTTTTTTCGTTTCGGGCACTTTTGCTTTGATGAAAACGTTTTGCAAATTTTGATAGACATTCTTGTTGGGTTTTGTCTTGTTTGCTTCTTTTTCTTCCCTTTCTTCCTCTTCTTCTTTCTCTTTCAAGACTTGAATCAAAGGAGAGGGAACAGGAGACAATTTAGTATCCATGAAAAAATCTCGGCATTTGAAGAGTAAAACATATTTCATGGCCAGTGCATTTAAAAACGAATCCTTCATTGCATTGTTAGAATAATAGGCAAATGCATTGCGATAGACATCAAAGTGCATGATTACATTTCCAAGGGGGGTCGATTCCAACATGATTCGTTTTTTCCAAACCATTTCATGGGGGTTGTTTTCAATGAGGAGTTTTTTTTCTTTATACCACGATTTGTCATACAAGCAGGGGTCAATGTTTTCATTCACCGTTTTATCTTCTTTCGCTGTCGCAGACGCTGTCGCAGACGCTTGAACAAAGGTTTTTTGGAACCTCTTCAATTTTTGCACAAAGTATTCATTCAAGTAATCCACGGTGGATTTCTCTCTCTCAACAATCTTTTTTTGAAAAAAGGACTTGAACCACAAGACAAAAGAAAAAAAAAGTTGTCCAAATGAGGTCGTCATTACGAATAACAATACACTCGGGTTTGCTTTATATGATTTCACGCTTTCTGTGTTCAAACAAAGCATCCATTTCTTTTTTGTGGTGTTTCACCTGTATTTTTTCATACGTCGGGTAATTGGGATGCAAACACAAGAGATACATGTCGGTAATCCGCAAATCGTATTTCTCCTCCAATATTTTTTTATACGTGTTTAACTGAATGCTATAGTGCCAATAGTTGCAATCGGGGAAATGAGAGATGCATTTGGTTTTGGCGGTTTTCCCGAAATTGGAATCGTATTCGATTTCCTTGCTTCTTTTCCAATCATAGATTTCATAACCGCCCGTCAAAGTATTTTCATAAATCATATCAATCGAACCGCACAATTTGTATTCTTCATAATAGACCATCCATTCCGTGCGAAACGGAATCAAGTGAGGGTGGTCTTCCCTGAATTTCAAGAAATAGCCATATTCAACACTGTCATTCACGACCTCTTCACCGTTTGAAAAACACTCAATGTCATAATGCATTTTCGTTCCTTTTCCCGACGATTCTTCGGCATTTTTTCGCCACAGTTCCTTGATTTCGGGTTTGGTCATGCCGTAGTATTTGTTGCTTGGGTCTTCTGTCCGCCCTTTTTTAATCATACCGTCTATAATGGCATCCGCGTCGAAATCACTAAATTGATGATGCACAAATGTGGTCGTGGAAACATACGTCCCCGATTCTCCCAAAATTGTGTAAATATGTCCTTCTTCTTGGAAGGAAATGTGGTCGTCTCTCGGATGATAATTTTTCTTGGCTAAATAGTCGGGCGCTTGCATTATAGAGTATGTTGTATTTTATTGCACAGAATATATTTCAATTTTTTGTTTGGTTGGGTGTTATTTTGAAATGTCATCATACGAAGTTTGTATGGACTCGTAAATTATTTTGCGTGTTTGAGAGAAGACGTGATCTGTAGAAACTTTCGTGGAATCAATCATTTCCAAGAAATGTATGATTTTTTCTTGCATTTTGGGGTTGTCTTTGTTTTTGTCGCTCCATTCAAAATAGTATCGATTGAATTCGTTGTCCATGGTTGAAATCAGTTTTTTGATGTCGTCTTTTTCCATGGGTTGCCATTTGAATCCTTCTTCCTCGTTTTTTTTCTTGTAAATGTAAATGGTGTTTTTGATTTCGGTGAATGCCATTAATGGTCTCGTGTTGCTGTCTTCGTGTTTTTTTGACGTTTTGTTTTGAACGGCTTTCAACATCGATTCCTTGTATGACAAATGATTCAAATTGTCGAAATCGTCTTCTGTTATCTCTCGACTGCACCATTCGGCAAAATCACAAGACGGTATTTTGTTGGCGAATGCATCCATGATGTTTTTTTTGGTTTTTTTGTTTTCACTGTTTTCTAATTTTGCCAACCTGCTTTTGACATCCACGAGTTCTTTGACCAAATGTTTAAGAACGTTTGTCGATATTTTGAGAGAACATTCGGGTGCTTCTTCCGTTTTGAACATTTCCATCAAATATTTGGTTCGGTGAAAACAGCATTTGCAATGACTCATTTTTTATTCTATCTGTATCTATATAATTTCATCAATTTTTTATCATGAAAATAAAATAACAAACTACAATATACCGTTATGTTAAACAATCCCTTTAAATGGGAAAATATTGGATACAAAGGAAACACTCGTGTAATCGAACGAAATGAATCTTCCAACACCCCGCAATCATTGCAACCTTTACCAAAAACAGCCTCTTTACCAAAAACAGCCTCTTTACCAAAAACAGCCTCTTTACCAAAAACAGCCTCTTTAAACCAGTTTGTTTCTTTGCAACGACCACTGATTCCAACGGATGAGGATATTGAAAAAGCACGTGCAAACATTGAACAAATTATAAATAAAAATCAAATTAGTTATAAAAAACAAGTAGATAGTGCGACATGTATTCATTCGGGTGAAATTGTTCAACAAGCACAGCAAAAATTCATCAGTTATTTTATCAATGACATTACCCCCTTTCGTGGGGTTGTATTGTGGCATGGACTCGGTTCAGGGAAAACACTGACATCCATTTATACGTCTTTGCAAAACAACAGACCCGTCATTATTATTTCTCCCGCATCTCTTTTGGGAAATTATAAAAATGAACTTTTAAAGGTAAAGGAAATTCAACGGGCTAATGATTCAAAGTCAGCAACTGCATCTGTGTCGGTTGATTTGAATGGATGTGGAACAAAACGTAGTTTTTCAGCGAATACAGAAAAACAAAGTCATACAAAAAAACGACCCAAACCCAATGTTTTTTCAACAAAACAATTACGACAACAAACGATAAGACGTTTTATCAATATACATGAACACCGTAAAACCGTAAGAAAAAATAAAAACCACATTAAATATCCCTATTTAAAACCTGTTTTATCAAGAGCAACTGAACCCATGGACGTGGATGAAAATGGTAATCAACAGTTTTTTTACCGTTATTTTAGTTCCAATGGTGATTTGAATGTAAAAAGAGAGGATTGGAAAAAAATATTTATCCCCAATTCACTCATCATTATTGATGAATCTCAATTATTAATTTCCAAAATGACGAATGCCCTTACCAACGGTGGAGGTGCCAATTGGCAAGGAAATGACAAAGTTTTCGCAAATATATACAATAAAATATTGTCCCTGTTTGAACCGCTTAATTTAAAAATAATGTGTTTGAGTGGAACACCCATTGTATCAGAAAAAAAAGAATTGGCGGTTCTTTTTAATTTATTAAGTGGGCGAGAAATTTTCAACTTGACGACATTTGATGAAGAATATGGAACAGAACCCTTGCCCACCCCCTATACCTATTCCTACAATGAATCCAATGATGCACGAGCCAAAAACATTCAAACCATTTTAACAAACACAGTTATTAAAAAAGCAGATGAATTCAAACGTAAAATTTACACTTTGATTTCGTATTTTGGCAATATACAAAAATTATTGCCACCTGTCATTTTATTGGATGGACTCAAACAAGGATTCAACAATGACGGAAAGCCATTGTTTTCCATCAAAGAATGTATTATGTCAGACGAACAATATGCAAAAAAAACAAAAATAAAGGAGTTGCAAGAACAATTGCGAACCAAAAAAGAAATAAATGAATATTTGAATGGATTTAATTCAATATCCTATGATTTTACTGTTCCATTGGACGACCCTGTCGCTAATATGGAGATGGGGGCAACAGATAAAAACCCTGCTGCATTAACCAAAAAAAGGCGTTTCGAAGAAACTGCATTTTTTAATACAGAGACCGTAATGAAACGCATCCATGAGACGAAGCATTTTTATGATGTTTATTTAAAATCATACAATGACATGGTTAAGGATGCAGAAAATACCTTTATTGCATCCAATGAAGAAATGAAAAAATACAGTTCCAAAATATACGAAATATGCAGACACATTGAACAAAATAAAGATAAAAAACACATTATTTATTGTGAAAGTCGTCGTGTCAATGTTATTTTGGCTCGTGCATTGCGTCAATATATGGGGTATAGTGAATACATGGGAATTGGACAAAAACCTAATGCCGATAAATATTATTACATGTTTTTGACGGGCAAAGGAAAAACTATTTCCACAAAAGAAGAAATTGCACCCACGAAATTTAGTGAAAGGTTGGCAGCAATGACAGAAGCAAAAAAAGCCGAAATGAAAAACACTATAGAAACTGTTGCAGACATTGACGCTGCAGTGGATGGCTTCATGTCGCCCGAAAATGATTCTTTTGTAAAATATTATAAGGGTGAAGGGCAATTGCGAGTTTCCGACACAGACAAACAAATAATGATTAATAATTTCAACAAAGAACTCGTGAAATCCAAATTCAATGTGGTTATTTTAAACAGTGCAGCAGCGGAAGGAATTACTTTAAAAAGAGTAAATTTTGTGCATTTATTGCAAATTCCGCCTAACATGTCCCGTTTGTATCAAATCATTGGACGAGCCATACGCAATTGCACACACGACGAAAAAGATGTTACTCCCGAGTTTAAATTCGTTACGCCAATATTGTATATTGCAACGCACCCTCAAGATACGGCAACGGCTACGCTTAACAAAGATATTGAAAAATATGAAAGAATTGTTCGTAAAAATGACAAAAATATGCCTTATTTGAATTTATTAAAAATGGCTTCTGTTGATTGCTATTTAAACAAAGAAATCGTGGGAAACGAAAGTTTAAATTGTTGGGGAAAATCAACAGTATAACAACTCCTTTTTATTCTTTCTATATTTCATCATGAAAATGAATTTTAGCACTATACGACCGATTGCTCCCGTTCCGCTCATGACGACGAGAATCGTTCAACCCGCCCCCAAAATAACCGCCTCCAAAACCACTCTTTTGAAAAACAATTTTTTGAACAATGCTCATGGCGAATCCTGTTATTCGTGTGGGTCATTCAAATAATGTATGCCATTATTGTATAATAACAATGGAATACAATGGAAATCCCTTGTTCAATGAACCCGTTGTGAATCAATACGGAAGTCATATGGTGATGACGGGGGGTTCTGTTCCCCCCAAAAAAAAATATTACAGCATCGACACTCGTTTTCGGGACGATTACGATTCGGTCTTGAATTCGAGCATTGTCATCACTTTGCCCCAACGCATCAGTAAAGTGAAATCCCTCAAGGTCACCAACGCCGAAATCCCCTTTAGTTATTACAATGTTTCTTCGGCGCTCAACAACAACACCATATTATTCACCGACAATCTGGGCACAGAAACCGTCTATACAATTGCCGATGGATTTTATAGTGCCAGTTCCACCAACACCATAGCGAGTTATTTCGGTTCTCATCCCATATTGCAGGATTTGAGTGGCAACAGTATTATCACGTATAGTTCTTACAATACCAATTCTTCTCGTTTTGTTTTCACTCCTTCGGGAAGCATAACAAGCATGACGATGCAATTTGCGGTCTCAACCACGGGGCAATACGATAAATTGGAATTGAAAAACAAAATAGGTTGGATGCTTGGATTTCGTTTAGCCAGTTATACTTTCACGGCTGCCAATACCACTATTGTGTCGGAAGCCTTTTTGGACATGAATGGATTCAAATATATGTTTTTGGTGTTGGACGAATTCACTCAAACGACCAACGACAACACTTTTGTTTCTCCTCTGTATCGAAGCATCATCAATAAAAACATCATTTGCAGGATAAACACCTCTCTGTTTCCGCTGCCGTCTTATAAATTCGCCGATACAATTTTTGTTCCCAATGAGAAAAATGGCACTCTTGTGTCGGACAAAAGAACCTACAATTCGGTGGATTTGCAAAAGTTGCGGGTGGAATTGGTGAATGAGTTTGGGAATTCTATTCATTTGAATGGGTTGGACTTTTCCTTTTGTTTGGAAATTGAATACTATTGAGTTTGTTTGAGAGAAATTATTATATGAAATCCATTTCGGCGGTTTAATTGAATATTATTTTATGAAATCTCTCAATAACAAATCCTTCCATGGGACATATATCTTTTTCTAACATTTCAATAATTTTTAAGTAAAACTCCTTGGGTCTTTGTAAAATTTTTTTCTTTGACACAATAAATTGAGCGCCTGCTCCAAATTGGAATTCTAAATTTTCCTTTCTTTCGTCGAATAATTTTTCGTAAGTTTCTTTCAATGGCAAACTTTCATCATAAAAACAACCAGTTAAATTACAACTTATAATGTTTTCGCTTAAAAACTCAAAATCAATACTTAAATTCTCATTATCAATATATTTTTTTAAATTTGATATTATATTGGGTGAATGATCAAATGGGTTTCCTTGTAAAAAAATTGTGTAATCCGCCAAATTATCATAATTATGATAAATATGTTTATAATATGTATGACCCTCTCTACCGACATTATTCAAAAAAATTTGTTTGCCTTCTATAGCGTCTCCTTTGTTATAAACAATTACATTTGAAAATTGTTCAGTCCATTCTAAAGATTCGTTGTATCTTGCAACAACAATACAAAATTTCATATATATTTATGTCTTCAACATTTTTACTTAACTTTTTCTCTCCGCTTCGCTTATTAACCTTGTATTTTTTAATGTCTTTGATTAGCGAAGCAAAAAACATGCATCATAGAAGTATTTGTCTTGTGTTTCTCTCGAATATGTTTTATTTAAAAGTGTTTTGAGAGAAGAAGAACATCATAGAAGTATTTGTCTTGTGTTTCTCTCGAATATGTTTTATTTAAAAGTGTTTTGAGAGAAGAAGAACATCATAGAAGTATTTGTCTTGTGTTTCTCTCGAATCCAATATTTATAAAAGACTTTTGAGAGAAGAAGAACATCATAGAAGTATTTGTCTTGTGTTTTCTCTCCGCTTCGCTTATTAACTTTTTTAATGTCTTTGATTAGCGAAGCAAAAAGAAAAAACATGCATCGCAAATAAAATCACCATACAATGTATAAACAATGTATGTTGTAAAGAAATCAAAAAATCCCTGCAAAACGGGTAAATTTCCCATTGGCAAAAAGAAGAGGTGCATTCGCCCCAAAACACGAAAACAGAAACGGAGCAGTAAGAGTAGCAGCACCAGTGCATCATCGACACCTATAATGAATGAATTCCAAAAAATGAGATTGAAAATCGCAAAAATGACTTCTTCACAATAAAAATTGAACCTATTGTGAAAGCGTATTTTATTCACATTAGACAATGAATGTTTTGCCAATCGACATGTTGTCCAACGAACAAATGTTCGCATTTGAACGTTTTAAAAAGGGGGACAATTTGTTCATCACGGGGCCGGGTGGGTCGGGTAAAACCCAATTGATTCATACCTTTATTCAACATTGCAAAAGTTTGAACAAAGAAGTCGCCATTTGTGCTTTGACAGGTTGTGCCTCGGTTTTGTTGAACATGAAAGCCAAAACCATTCATTCATGGTCGGGAATCAAATTGGCAAAAGGTCCCACCGAAAACATCATACACAATGTTCTCAAAAACAGGAATGCCGTTTCCAATTGGAAAAAAGTGGCTGTGTTGATTGTGGATGAAATTTCTATGATGTCCGTCAAAATATTCGAACTCTTGGAAGAATTGGCTCGGCGTGTGCGTCGTTGCCCCGATGTGTTTGGTGGCATTCAAATCGTTTTCACGGGTGATTTTTATCAACTTCCTCCTGTTGGAGATGGGGATGACCCTTCGACCAGCAAATTTTGTTTTGAATCCAATAAATGGAAACAACTGTTTCCTTTGCCACGCAACTCGGTTGTGTTGGTCTCCATCTTTCGACAAAAAGACCCCAAGTATTGTGAGATATTGAACCAAATACGTGTGGGGGAATTGACAGAAGAGAATGCGTTGATTCTGCAAGGCAGAGTCATTCCCTTTGAAGAAAACGGCGAACAAGTCATTACCCGATTGTTTCCCATCAAAAACAAAGTGGAACTCATCAATCAACACAATTTTCAAAAATTGGAGGGTAAAAAAATTACACAAGAAAATGTCATCAAAACAAATTGCCAAATGTATCTCGAAACGGGAGAAGCCTTTTCTAAAGAAACCATAGAATTGTGCAATGCCATGACGGCGGAAGACATTGATTTTGAAACCAAACGTTTGCTGTTGAGCATTCCCGTTTCCGAAAAAATGGAAATGAAAAAAGGGTCGGTTGTCATGCTGACTGTCAATTTGTGTGTGGATGACGGTTTGTGCAACGGAAGTCAGGGCATCATAGTGGATATTTTAGAGAATCAATTCGTGCCTGAATTGCCGAGTTCGCCACGGTTCATCATGCCTGTGATAAGGTTCAACAATGGCATCACCATACCTGTGGGTCCGCATTTTTGGCAAAACGACTTTTATCCACGGATTTGTGTCGCCCAAATTCCTCTGGTGTTGGCGTGGGCAATGACCATTCATAAAATCCAAGGGGCTTCGTTGGACATTGCTCAAGTGGATGCGGGATGTTCTATATTTGAATACGGGCAGACGTATGTGGGTCTCTCTCGAGTCCGTTCATTAGAGGGATTGTATTTGACCAATTTCAAACCCAATCGCATTAAAACAAACCCTCTTGTCAAGAAATTTTACAAATCTATTTTGCCAGTCAGCATGCAACTCCCTCGTCTCAATTACAGTGCCATGATTGATGCCGATGTGGCGATTAAAAACGCTGCCTCGACTGCTGAAGAAGAAAATACACAAGACATTCCTGTTGCCAATGCAACCGAAGTGGGAGAAGACGACAACAGTCGAAACATTCCTATGGTGAATGCTGTTCCCATACTTCACGAGAGAAATACGTATATGAGAATCAATAAATTGCCCTGATTTTATTCTCACGACAAATAAAACATGGCAAAAAAGGTTCGTTTTTCGGATACAGTATTGTTCAATGGTCATGCAGTGTTGCGGACTTTGACCCCCTACCACAGACCCATTCATAAAAAATCACAACAAATCGGCAAAACTCAATCATCACGTGTTTCGAAAACACCCAAAAAGAACATCACCATCAAATTTAGACACAACAACAACAAGAAACAATGATGACGACATTTTTTATTGCTATAGTGTATATGTCTCAATCCGATTACATTCATTATAAAAAGATTTCCAATGAATTGAAATTCATGTCAAAATTGTCGCCCATATTGAATGCGGGAGATTATACGAATTTTCTCGGTTATTCCATTGAAAACCAAATACGAAGCACGAAACAGGCCACCAGCCAATTGGGTCTGCCCAATCAAGTCATCATTGACGACATTTCCACCATTGATGTTTCGGGCTGTCCTGTTTTTTTAACATGCAACAATACCAACCAGCGACCCAATCGTGTGCTCAGGGTCAATGGCGCAACCTATTTTCGCCCATTGCGTCCCTTGACACAAAAACAAATCGATGCCATTGCCAACGCCGACGATTGCCTCTGTTATAACAAATAAAAAATTGAATTTAAAAATACTGAACCAAATATAACAATAGAATTAATGAATGTGGAAAATAAAACACGGGAGGAATTGATTGCTCTTTGCAAAGAACAAAACATCAAGGGCTACAGTTCCAAGAAGAAAAATCAACTCATAGAATTATTGCAACAGCATCGCAATGATTCTATCGTGAAAGAATCATCCATTGTGGATGATAATGCTTTGCCCACAAATGAAATTCAATCCGAGAATGAAATTCAAACCAATGCCTTTTATGTGGGAGACAATCTTGAACTTCTCAAAAAAGTAAAAGCAGAAACAATAGATATGGTGTATTTAGACCCCCCATACAACACAGGACGCAATTTTCACTATTTTGAAGATAAATTCGCCGATTTTCCCAAATTCATGGAAGAAAGAATCCGAGAATGTCATCGTGTTTTGAAAAAAGACGGAAATATAATCATTCATGTTGAACCACGCATCTCTCATTACATTCGTTTTATTTGCGATACATTGTTTGGTGAAGTCCATTTTAAAAACGAAATTGTGTGGCACAGTGGTGGGAACGCCAAAAACAAATACCAACTCGGGAGAAATCATGACACCATCATCGTTTATGGCAAATGCACAAAGTCCAAGTTTTTCCCCTTGTATAAACCCTATAATGAAGAATACAAAAAAACACTGAAAATGTGTGCCATTCACAACAAGTTATATGGAACATCCGCCGCACACAATTCGCAACCTGAAGTGAATCCACGACCCAATCTTCTTTATGAATGGAACGGAAACACTCGTCAGTGGTATTTCTCAAAAGAAAAAATGAAATGGTTGCACGATGACAACCGATTGGAGTATAATGAAAAGGGCATTCCACGTGTGAAGCGGTTTATGGAGGAAATGGAAGGGATTCCTGTTCGTGATACATGGGAGGATGTTTCGTCCATTCAAAATGGAGAAAAAACAAAATACGCAACGCAAAAACCAGTCAAACTCGTCGAAAGAATATTGATGCTGTATAGTGCGGAAAATGATTTGTGTATGGACCCGTTTGCGGGGTCGGGAACGTTGGGAAGAGCATGTCGCAATTTAAATCGAAATTTTATTTTGTTTGACATCAATCCTGAAGCAAAAAAGGTGTTTGAAGCACAATGACATTATACAGTCTGTAAAAACTGACAAATAACTTCATCCGTTTTTTTGTCGCAATCATATTCCTTGCGTATTTTGGAATAAATGTTTGTAATCAATTGGTCTGGTTTTTTTGGATTGATAAGGCAAGATATGGGAATGCATCTTATGATTGAACCAGAAATTCCAAATGTTGGGCTGGGTTTGAATATAGCAAGAATATCGAATTCATCTTTTTTATATGCAACATGACCTGTGCTGTTGGTTTCCGTATTTTTTTACAATTGCGTCGGGTTGTTTCACAATGCCAATAATTCATCCTGAATTTGATTTGAATTCTTACGGGAGGTTTCGTGTCGTTTGTTTTTCCATCATAGGATTCTCCAATGACACTTTTTATTGGTCTTCCTGATTTTGTTTCAAGCCATTTTATTACATGACTTTCGGCAACATAAGCAAGAACTTTTCCAATGTCTCTGTGTTGGCGTGAATCCATAATGGCATTTATCAACCAAGTTCTCATGGGTGAATTTTCAGTTCCAAGCCACTCATTGCAACTTTTTTCGGCTTCTTTTGAAATTTGTATTTTTTTTATTGATTTTTTTGGGGGTTTTATTGAAATGTGTTTTTTCCACCATTTTTGTATTATTGATGCCGACCTATTCATATTGTGTTTGATTGAATAAAAAACGTTTTTGTATTCAATTTTTTGGCAGTTTAACGTGTTTGCATGTTTTTTGTTTTTAACATTTCCACCTCTTGTGTCAAACGTTTGATTTCGTTTTTGCACTCTTGAATGTCTTTGACCAAAATTCCCAATAGACCGTTGTAATTCAACGATTGTTTTTCGTTTCCGTCTTTTTCTCCCGTCACCAGACATGGATAAAACTGTTGGACTTCATGGGCGATGAATCCAATGTCGTCCTTGTTGGCTTCTCTGTTGAAATAGCGGACGGGTCTTAAATAATCCACCGAAAAGGAATCGTTCAAACTTTGTATGTTGGCTTTGATACGGTAATCGGAGGTCGCATTGAAACTCGTTGCCCGTGCCGTTCCGCTGATGTCCAAATTGTAGGTATTGGTGGGGTCGGCAATGCCTATCGCCATGTTTCCCAACACAATGGTGTTGGAACTGATGGTCAAATTTCCGTTGGTGTCCAAGGTCAAACTGCTGATGTCGATGATTTCACTTGTTCCAGAATAATCGTATGCCAATAAATTCGACCCCGCAATCATGGTTTGACGAATGGGATTGACAAATGTGCCTGTGTTTCCCGCATTGAGGAGGGTGCCACTCGCATTCAAAACAATCGAACTTGCCGCTTGGTTTTCGTATCCTGCTAAATAGCCGATGGCAACAGAATTTATTCCTTGATTTGTAAATCCTGCCGAATGTCCAATGCCAATCGCAAAATCTTGTTGTGAGTTGTTTCCTGATAAAGTGCCAATAGCAATAGCGGAATATTGTTGTGAATTATATCCTGCAGCATTGCCAATGGCAACAGTAGAACTTTGTTGCGAATAAACACCTGACCCTGTTCCAATAGCAATGGCGGAACTTTGTTGCGAATAAACACCTGACCCTGTTCCAATAGCAATGGCGGAACTTTGTTGATTATCTCGTCCTGCATCGTTTCCAATGGCAATTCCTGCTCCCTGACCTGACAAACCCGCTCTTTTTCCAATGGCAATGGCATTTGCCGCTTGTGAAAATTGTCCAGCCAAATAACCTATTGCCACAGAATACGTCCCCTGTCCTGACAACCCCGCTTGAAACCCGATGGCAACCGCCAAATCTTTTTGTCCTGTAAAACCTGCTTGATATCCCATCGCAACTGAACCTGAACCTTGATAGAAAGAACCCGCTTGGAATCCTGTAGCCACCGAACCTGAACCTTGATAGAAAGAACCTGCTTGGAATCCTGTAGCCACCGAACCTGAACCTTGATAGAAAGAACCTGCTTGATATCCAATCGAAATTGTGTTTTCGGGTTGTGTGTTTTGCCCCGCTTGATATCCAATCGCAATCGACCCCGTTCCTTGATACAGTTGTCCCGCACCATATCCGTTTGCAACAGCATAAGATTGTTGTTCCGTTTGCCCTGCTTGAAAACCGATTGCAATTGCACCCGACCCTTGATTCTGCTGTCCTGCTTGGAAACCAAACGCCAATGCACTCGCTTGTTGCCCCGTTTGACCCGCTTGGAAACCAATCCCCATGTTGTTGCCGCCTTCCCAGTGAGTATGCAAAAGAGGCACCGCAGAAACGAAGGTGCCGTTGCTGTAGCCAAGCGACATATGTTGTCCCGACGAAGAAATGCAAACGTCTTTCCAATATCCCGTGAAAGTAAATGTATTTGTGGTGGAAACCCATGAAACACCATAGTCGGTTGAATAATACATGGACTGAACCGCCGCCGTTCCTGCGGTTTTAATGGCGACTTGGTATTGTCCCGACGACGACATGGCGATTCTTCCACGCACCCCAGTATCCGTAATCAAGGTTGTTCCTGCAGTGAAAGTTGTTCCAAAATTAGATGAATAATACACTATACCATTTGTTCCACAAACCAATGCCGAGACGTATTTTCCCGAGGCGGACATGGACAACGAATAATAACTGGTGTTGGGTGTTGCAATGGCAGAAAAAGAGACACCATAGTTGGATGAATTGTAAATGTATTCGCTTGTGGTGCCACCGCCAAACATGCAGAAACTGACGTATTTGCCCGAAGCCGAAGATACAAGAGAGGTTATTGTAATTGCTGGGGCACGGTTGTATGTTGTGGATACGGTTGTCCATGTGGAACCGAAGTTGCTCGAATAATAAAAGGTGTTTGTTCCCGAGGCGGCGAAATTGGATGCAAAGAAATATTGGTATTTTCCCGATGCCGACATGCAACACGAGACCGTTCCTGAACCTGCTGGAACCGTGATGGCTCCTGAAGTCCATGTTTGCCCGTAATTGGAGGACAAGCGTATGGTGTTTGCAGAATCGAATACTGCCAATTGGTATTGACCCGACGACGAGATGGCGACGGCGGATGCAGTGGAAGTGCTGACCGTCAATGGTGAAGTCCAAGTGTTTCCGTAATTGGAGGAACAATAAATTTTGCTGTTGGAAACAATCGTTTGGTATTGCCCCGTTGCAGAAAGGACGGTTTGGTTGGGCGAATCGGCGTATTGGGAAAAAAGAGACGATGACCAATACTTGGCGAAATTGGCGTAATCCAAGGCGGGGGTTGCGGAAACGATGACACTGTTGTCGGCAAATGTTTGGGGACCACAGGTTATGTTTTGATTGGTGGATAAATCGCCGACGATTTCAATGCTGGTGGTAATGTAT